>Ga0268290_100025_pt1 | contig 179720 bp, 187 predicted proteins | sample MetspRMADM_FD_191346 | JGI IMG/M metagenome (GOLD analysis project Ga0268290, IMG submission 191346) | Soil microbial communities from San-Diego area, Southern California, United States - Methylocaldum sp. RMAD-M | ecosystem: Environmental > Terrestrial > Soil > Desert | place: USA: California... | reverse complement strand
GGTTCGATCCACGCTTCCTCCCCACGGTCGGTCGCCCTTCCGCAGTTGCGCTTCACTTCGCTCGCCATGACCAGCTTACGGTGGGACTTCCACCCACAAGAATGCGCCCATGCTGGGCGCACAACAGGAAAAGCGCGGTGATCGCTCACCGCGCTTTTTTTTGTCGTTGTCTTCGCGCGAATCAGGCGGCGAGCTTGGCCGCCAGTTTTGCGACATGCGCGCCCTGATACTTGGCGCCTTCGAGTTCGATTGCCGACGGCTGGCGGGAGCCGTCGCCATCGGTGATGGTGCTCGCACCATAAGGCGAGCCGCCCTTGATCTCATCGACACCCATCTGTCCGGCAAATGCATAGGGCAGGCCTGCCACGGCCATGCCGTGGTGAAGCAGCGTCGGGATGAAGCCGAGGATGGTCGATTCCTGTCCACCGTGCTGGGTTGCGGAGGACGTGAAGACGGAGCCGAGCTTGCCGACAAGCTTGCCCTGTGCCCACAGACCGCCGGTCTGGTCCCAGAAATTGCGCATCTGCGACGTGACGGTCCCGAAACGGGTGCCGGAACCGACGATGATCGCGTCGTAATTTGCAAGTTCGTCGACAGTTGCGATCGGCGCTTCCTGGTCCATTTTGTAATAGGACGCCTTGGCGACATCTTCCGGCACGAGTTCGGGCACGCGCTTCACTGTCACCTCCGCGCCTGCGGACCTGGCACCCTCCGCAACGGCATAAGCCATCTTCTCGATATGGCCATATGCGGAATAGTAGAGGACGAGAACCTTCGGCATGATCTTCTCCAATTGCGTTATCTTCTGAACGGGGCCGGATCCGGCCGGAAACCAAGCCGACATGTAGCGGCTCCGGAAACCGGATGCCAACCCCCGTCGAGGCAACGCACTGTTCAGTATTCGGAGACGCTTTTTCCCTTGCGGGTCATAAATTCGTGACGGTCGGCATTTCTTTGTCGATCCCCCAACAATTTGCTTCTGCCTCGAAGATTTTGGGCTTAGGAGTTTTCGCACCTGCAGAGGAATGCCATGCCTGAAATTTCGTCCTCGATCGTTACCGCCGCCATGCTCGCCATCGGCGACGAACTGCTGTCCGGCCGCACCAAGGACAAGAATATCGGTCATCTTGCCGATCTGCTGACGCTCTCCGGCATCGACCTGAAGGAGGTACGAATCGTCGCCGATGAAGAGGGCGCGATTGTCGAAGCGCTGGATGCGCTGCGCAGCCGGTACGATTACGTCTTCACCTCGGGCGGCATCGGGCCGACCCATGACGACATCACCGCGGATGCGGTCTCGGCCGCGTTCGGCGTCCCCTGCATCCATGATCCCGCTGCGATGAAGCTGCTTGCCGAGATGTACGAACGGCGCGGAATGGAATTCACCGAGGCCCGCCAGCGCATGGCGCGCATGCCGCAGGGAGCAACGCACATTCCCAATCCGGTCTCCACAGCACCCGGCTTCGTCATCGGCAACGTCTATGTCATGGCCGGCGTGCCGCAGGTCTTCCAGGCCATGGTCGACAACGTATTGCCGATGTTGCGCACCGGCGCGAAAATGTTGTCCCGGGCCATTCCCTGCCCCTATGGCGAAGGCGATATCGGAACGCCTCTCGCCGCCGTGCAAAAGGCGCATCCGGAGACAAGCATCGGCTCCTACCCGAAATATGACGGGCAGCGCTTTTCGACAGAGATCGTCGTGCGCGCGCGTGAGCCGCAGGCCCTCGATGCCGCCTCTGAGGCCGTCTCGGCAATGATTGCCGCAATCCGGAAGGCGAAAATCCCGACCAACCCGACGGCGGACGCCTGATCCGATTTCTCTTCATCTTGCAGATGCTTGACCAAGGTCAATGAGGACACCACCTTATCAATAGAGACTGGTTCCAACGCACGGACACCAGCCGATGAGGAGGTAACCGCCATGGCCTACAAGACCATTCTCGCCGTTCTCGACACTCCGCAGAATGCTCCTCAGATAACGGGTTTTGCGATGGCTCTCGCCGAGCAGTTCTCGGCTCACATCATCGGCGTGCATGCCGAAACGCTCGCCGCGGTTCCCCTCATTGCTCCGATGGAAATTCCCGATCCCGCCGCCGTGCAGGTGTTGCAGGAAGTGGCGCAGAAGGAAACCGCCGAAGTTGAACGGATCTTCAAGGAGCGGACGGCGCGCGAGGGTCTGTCGACCGAATGCCGCAGTTTCATCTCGACCGCCGGCTACAGCTCCACCTCGGTTCTTGAAACGGCGCGCGCCGTCGATCTGATCGTCGCGAGCCAGAGCGATCCCGCTCATGCCGATCATCGCGCCGATCTGGAGACCTTCCTTTTCGAGAGCGGCCGGCCGATGCTGTTCGTACCCTATACGATAAACGAACCCCCACCGATCCGTCGCGTGCTGGTCGCCTGGAACGGCTCACGCGAGGCTGCGCGAGCGACCTTCGATTCGCTTCCTTTCCTGAAAGCGGCGGAGAGCGTCGAAATTCTGGTGATCGATCCGCCTGACCGCGGCCATCATACGCACGAACTCGCCGGAAGCCAGATCGCGGCCACGCTCGCCCGCCACGGGATCAACGTGACGCTGACGCAGGAAACCGGCGGCGGAACGCCCACGGCAGCCGCAATCGAAAATCGCCTGGCCGATAACAGCATCGACCTCCTCGTCATGGGCGGCTACGGGCATGCCCGCTGGTGGGAATTCCTGTTCGGCGGCGTCACGCGCAGTATGCTCGACTCGATGACGGCCCTGACGCTGCTGTCGCGCTGACAATCTTGCCTTCCGGGGTGGAATACCGCTATTAGCGAGAGCCAACGCAGCTCTCGCTAACGGCAGAAAACATGTCCCTTCCCGAAAAAGCATTCCCCGTCTCCTGGGATCAGTTCCACCGCGACGCCCGTGCGCTTGCCTGGCGGCTCGCCGGCCTCAACGAGGATTTCCGCGCCATCGTCTGCATCACGCGTGGCGGCCTGGTCCCCGCGGCGATCATTTCGCGCGAGCTCAATATCCGGCTCATCGAGACGGTCTGCATTGCCTCCTACCACGACTACGTCAACCAGGGGGAAATGAACCTTCTCAAGGGTATTACTCCCGAGCTCGCCACCGACGGCGGATCGGGCGTGCTGGTGGTCGACGACCTGACCGACACCGGCAAGACGGCGTCGGAAGTGCGCGTCATGTTGCCCAAGGCCCATTTCGCCTGCGTATACGCCAAACCCAAGGGCGTTCCGACCGTGGATACTTTCGTCACGGAAGTCAGCCAGGACACCTGGATCTATTTTCCCTGGGACATGGGCTTCACCTATCAGGAGCCGATCGCCAAGGGATCGCGCGCTTAGCTGTCGATACGGCTCCCGCAAGGCACTCTCTTGTCTTCGCCAGCAGGTCGTCCCGGACAAACTGCACCCCCTATTTTTACTAGGGGGCGCTTACTTTATTATTTCTTCACATAATGAAGGAACACTGTCCCGCGTATGCTTGGCTTTGCAACGGCCACGCGGGTATGACGCCTGCCCACCAACACTCCGCATACGATGCCCAGTGATGTCAGCGGGCCGGACTCGTCCGGCAGCTCCTGATTGCGTCGAGGCCGGGAATGCGTAACTTTTTGAAGAAGATGCCGCTGACTGCGAAGCTCGCGGCGCTGATCGTTGCCGTCAACATCTGTGGCATCTCCGTGTTGGCGACCTACACCTGGATATCCGGAACGCGTCTTTTGACCAAAACGGCCACGACCCAGTGGCTGAACGACACCGAACAGCTCGCCTCATTGGTCTCGGGCGGGGTGAAATGGGGTAAGACCGCGGCGGTTCGAGAGGCCTATGCCCTGCAGCGCGAGAAGCCTGAACTGGGACTTGTTCAGTTCGCGGCCTTCAACGCCGAGCTTGCGGCCGTCGATACCTGGACACAAGACGGTCTTACCGTCGCTCTCGCCCCTGCGGAGATCGCCCAGATCATCGGCCAGAAAGCGCAGAGCGCGATTGCCGATGCGACCCGATCGTCGGATGGCTTGATCACCATTGTCGCCCCCCTCCCGCCGGATAAATCCGGCAAGATCGGCGGCTATCTATTCACGGCATGGTCGATCGCCGACATTACAGCCGACGCGCAGAACGAAGTTCTGAAATCATTGCTGATCCAGCTGCTCGTCATCACCGTAGCGGTTCTCGCTTTTCTTTTTGCGATGCGACGCCTGGTCGGCCGCCCTATCCGAACCTTGAGCGCGCGCATCAGCGATCTGCAGGCAGGAGATCTCGATTCTCCGGTCGATCATCAGCACAATGGCGACGAGATCGGCGTCCTCGCACGCGCCTTGGAAGTTTTCCGGAACGAAGCGATTACCAAGGTGGAGAAAGATCGCCTCGCTTCGGAACAGCGCCAGTCGCTTGACGAGGAGCGCGCCCGCAACGCCCGGATGGCCGAAGAGACCAGCGGTGTGCAGCGAACCGTGATGGCTCAACTCGGCCAGGCGCTCGAAAAACTCGCAGGCGGCGATTTCTCGTGCAAACTCAACGGCCTCGGGCCGGATTTTGAAAAGCTGCAACGAGACTTCAACAATATGGTCGAGGCGGTTGCTGCCGCGCTCACCGAGATCAAGTTAGCATCGCACGCCGTGGAGGATCGCTCCAGCGAACTTGCCAACGCCGCCGATCAGTTGGCGAAACGCACCGAGCAACAGGCTGCCTCGCTGGAACAGACCGCCGCAGCCCTTGACGAAGTGACAACAACAGTCAGGGCCTCCTCGCAGAAAGCCGAGACTGCTGGACAACTGGTCGAGGAAGCCCAGAAAGGCGCCCATTCTTCCGCAACGGTCGTCCGCAACGCGATCGGCGCCATGGATCGGATCCAGACGTCATCCAGCCAGATCGGCCACATCATCGGCGTCATCGACGAAATCGCCTTCCAGACCAATCTCCTGGCGCTCAACGCCGGCGTCGAGGCGGCGCGTGCCGGCGAGGCCGGCAAGGGTTTTGCCGTTGTCGCGCAGGAAGTGCGGGAACTCGCGCAAAGGTCGGCTCAGGCGGCCAAGGAAATCAAGGGGCTGGTCAATGCCTCCAATCAGGAGGTTGCCGCTGGCGTCGGGCTCGTGAACGACACCGGGGATGCGCTTTTGAAGATCGGCGACCAGATCAACCGCATCAGCGACAGCATCGTCTCGATCGTCCACTCCTCCCGCGAACAGGCCACCGGTCTGCAGGAGATCAACGGCGCGATCAACCAGATGGATCAGACCACGCAGCAGAACGCGGCGATGGTGGAAGAAACCAATGCCGCCTGCCAGGAGCTGCTCTCTCAAGGCCGCCTCCTGTTGAATTCGGCGAGCAGGTTCACAGTCGCGGAACCGGCCGCAAGCGATTTCCGGTCCTTCGCGGGTGGAAATACCGGCGCTGCCGGCCAAACCAGACGAGCGTCGTGAAAGGCGCCGCGTCCGCAGCATCCCCAACAACCGTCAACAATCCACGGAAGGGAATACTCATGCAGAAGATCATCATCGCGCTTCTCCTCGGCAGCACGATTGCGGCCATGCCCGGGTTAAGCGCCCAGGCAGAGGAAGCCCATGTCGCGCCGATTACGGACTACGTCACCGGCAAGGTAAAACCCTGGCTCAGCGACCCGGTCGTCATTTCCGCCATCAAGGCTCAGAATGCCGCCAATGCGAAGCTCGGCGAAGCCGATATCCTGGCGCTCGACAAGAAATGGCGGGCGGAGGTGGACGGCTCCGATCATTCCACGATCGATGGCGTGCTCAACAACGCACTGTCTAAATTCCTGCTGGAAAAGAAGGAAAAGTCGGACGGCACGATCACGGAAATCTTCGTGATGGATGCCAACGGCCTCAATGTCGGCCAGAGCGACGTGACCTCCGACTACTGGCAGGGTGACGAAGCCAAGTTCAAGAAATCCTTCGGCGCCGGCAAGGAAGCCCTGTTCGTCGATGAGGTGGAAAAGGACGAATCATCCCAGACGCTTCAGTCTCAGGCGAGCCTGACAATCTCGGACGAAAGCGGAACGCCGATCGGCGCCGTCACGATCGGGATCAACATCGATTCACTTTAATTCACCTCGACACCCCTCCCCGCTGCGGCTTCTACGACACAGCGGGGAGAGCCGGAGGTTCCGCCGGTCGCCTTCATATCGGGGGCTTTCGCTCCACGTCAGCCGAGAGATGTCGGCCCTTACCGGCGTCCTTGCTTCCCGCTAAAACTGCGACCCGGTGCTCCGGACGATCTGCTGCCGGCAGAGAATCAGTTGCCAGTCACGCTTGCCGACGTTTCGCAACGGGCAGCAGCTATATTTTGCCAAACTTCCTGAAATTGGCTCCCCGTTGATGGATTTCGTCGGCCGCTCCTGCCGCGGCGCCAACGCCTCTTCCGCCAAGACACTGAATTTGCGGGCTTATCCATCTTTCCCCATTTTCCACAGCCGGCATACACAAGATGTTGTGGTTAAAAATCTGTCAAAAACCACCCCTTGACGGAATCGCTCAATTCAAACTTAATAGGCTCGATGTTGCGGCGGCGACTGGACCGGACATAACGAGGCCGGCTCCTCACGAAAATCGACTGTAGAATCAGGGTTCTGCGCCTCATGATGAGGCTCTGCCCCGAGGGCTGGTTGTGCGATTTTTCCCTCCAAAAAAGCGACATCCGGGGCTGGCTATAATAAGCTGTTAATACTATATTTAGTGTTTGCAGCCACGATCGCCACAAGATACAGGAAATAACATCTCCGGATGACACTCCTGTCACAATGGGACGAACGGACTGGCTGCGCGAACACCCGCGCCGTCGGATGAGAACTTTTGCGCCTCGTGCACGAGGCCGGGCGCATCAAAAATGAGGTAAGGGACCATGCGCATCGAACGCCGTTTCACCAAGCCCGCCACGGGCGCCTATGGAGAGATCGAATTCCGCAAGGCGGTCAGCGAGATCCGCAATCCCGACGGTTCCGTCGTCTTCCGGCTTGCCGACATTGACGTGCCGGCGCAGTTCTCCCAGGTCGCGACCGACGTTCTCGCGCAGAAATATTTTCGCAAAGCCGGCGTTCCGAAGGTCCTGAAAAAGGTCGAGGAAAACGACGTCCCCTCCTTCCTGTGGCGCTCGGTCGCCGACACAGAAGCGATGAAGGCGCTGCCTAAGGAAGAGCAGTACGGTTCCGAAACCGATGCGCGCCAGGTCTTTTCCCGCCTTGCCGGCACCTGGACCTATTGGGGCTGGAAGGGCGGCTACTTCACCTCGGAAGAAGACGCGGCAGCCTTCATGGACGAGCTTGCCTATATGCTCGCCACCCAGCGCGTCGCACCGAATAGCCCACAGTGGTTCAACACCGGCCTGCATTGGGCCTATGGCATCGACGGCCCCGGCCAGGGCCATTTCTACATGGACCCGTTCACCGGCAAGCTGACCAAGTCCAAGTCTGCCTATGAGCATCCGCAGCCGCATGCCTGCTTCATTCAGTCGGTCGAGGACGACCTCGTCAACGAGGGCGGCATCATGGACCTCTGGGTTCGCGAAGCGCGCCTGTTCAAATACGGTTCCGGCACCGGTTCCAACTTCTCCATGCTGCGCGGAGAAGGCGAAAAACTTTCCGGCGGCGGCAAGTCCTCCGGCCTCATGAGCTTCCTGAAGATCGGCGACCGGGCAGCGGGCGCGATCAAGTCGGGCGGCACGACGCGCCGCGCCGCCAAGATGGTCGTCGTCGACATCGACCATCCGGATATTGAGGAATACATCAACTGGAAGGTCAAGGAAGAGCAGAAGGTGGCAGCCCTCGTCACCGGCTCCAAGATCGTCAATCGTCACCTGAAGGCAATCATGAAGGCCTGCGTCAACTGCGACGGCGGCAGTGGCGACGATTGCTTCGACCCCAACAAGAATCCGGCGCTGAAGCGCGAGATCAAGGCCGCCAAGAAGGACCAGGTTCCGGAAAACTACGTCGGCCGCGTCATCCAGTTTGCCCGCCAGGGCTACAAGGACCTCGAGTTCAAGACCTACGACACCGACTGGGATTCGGAAGCCTATCTCACCGTGTCGGGCCAGAACTCCAACAACTCCGTCTCGCTAAAGGACGACTTCCTGCGGGCGGTCGAGAACGACGGCGACTGGAATCTGACCGCCCGCAAGGACGGCCGGGTCATGAAGACGCTGAAGGCCCGCGACCTCTGGGAGCAGATCTCCTACGCCGCCTGGGCGTCGGCCGATCCCGGCATCCACTTCAACACGACGATGAACGACTGGCACACTTCGCCAGCCGGCGGCCCGATCCGCGGCTCGAACCCGTGCTCGGAATACATGTTCCTCGACGACACGGCCTGCAACCTTGCCTCGCTCAACCTCCTGCAGTTCAAGGACAAGGCGACGAAGAACATCAACATCGCCGACTACGAACATGCCGTCCGCCTGTGGACCGTCGTGCTCGAAGTCTCGGTCATGATGGCACAGTTCCCGTCGAAGCGGATCGCCGAACTCTCCTACGAATACCGCACGCTCGGCCTCGGCTACGCCAATATCGGCGGCCTCCTGATGTCGTCAGGCATCCCCTACGATTCGCCGGAAGGCCGTGCGATCGCCGGCTCGCTGACCGCGATCATGACCGGTATCGCCTATGCGACGTCAGCCGAAATGGCCTCCGAGCTCGGCCCCTTCCCGAACTTTGAGCCGAACCGCGAGAGCATGCTGCGCGTCATGCGCAACCATCGCCGCGCCGCTTACGGCGAAGCCACCGGCTACGAGGCGCTGGCCGTCAACCCGGTTCCGCTCATCCATTCGGAAAATCCGGACCAGGATCTTAGCCGCCATGCCAAGGCTGCTTGGGACAAGGCGCTCGAGCTCGGCGAAAAGCACGGCTACCGCAACGCCCAGACGACCGTGATCGCGCCGACCGGCACGATCGGCCTCGTGATGGATTGCGACACGACCGGCATCGAACCCGATTTCGCACTCGTCAAGTTCAAGAAGCTCGCCGGCGGCGGTTACTTCAAGATCATCAACCGCGCCGTTCCGGACGCGCTGCGCACCCTCGGTTATTCGGAAAGCCAGATCGCCGAGATCGAGGCCTATGCGGTTGGTCACGGCAACCTCAACCAGGCGCCCGGCATCAACCCCGGCTCGCTGCGCGCCAAGGGCTTCACTGACGAGAAGATCGAAGCCGTCAACGGCGCGCTGAAGGCTGCCTTCGACATCAAGTTCGTCTTCAACCAATGGACGCTCGGCGCCGACTTCCTGAAGAACACGCTGAAGGTCACTGACGAACAGCTCGCCGACATGAGCTTCAACCTCTTGGAGCATATCGGCTTTTCGAAAAGGGATATCGAAGCCGCCAATATCCATGTCTGCGGTGCGATGACGCTGGAAGGTGCGCCCTTCCTGAAGGCCGAACATCTGGCCGTCTTCGATTGCGCCAATCCCTGCGGCAAGATCGGCAAGCGTTATCTCTCGGTGGAAAGCCACATCCGCATGATGGCGGCCGCCCAGCCGTTCATCTCGGGTGCGATCTCCAAGACGATCAACATGCCGAACGACGCGACCGTGGAAGATTGCGGTTCCGCCTACATGCTCTCCTGGAAGCTCGGCCTCAAGGCAAACGCGCTTTACCGCGACGGTTCCAAGCTGTCCCAGCCGCTCAACGCCTCGCTGATCGACGAGGACGATGCCGATGACGCGCTCGAAGAACTGATGCAGAGCCCGGTTGCGGCACAGGCCGTGACGATCACCGAAAAGATCGTCGAGCGGGTCATCGAACGCGTCACCCGCGAGCGGGAAAAACTGCCGAACCGTCGCCAGGGTTATACCCAGAAGGCCAATGTCGGCGGCCACAAGGTCTATCTGCGCACCGGCGAATTCGGTGACGGGCGTCTCGGCGAAATCTTCATCGACATGCACAAGGAAGGGGCTGCCTTCCGCGCAATGATGAACAATTTTGCCATCGCCATCTCGCTCGGCCTGCAATACGGCGTGCCGCTGGAAGAATATGTGGAGGCCTTCACCTTCACCAAGTTCGAGCCGGCCGGCATCGTCACCGGAAACGACGCGATCAAGAACGCGACCTCGATCCTCGACTACGTGTTCCGCGAACTCGCCGTCTCCTATCTCGGCCGTCACGATCTCGCTCATGTCGATACGTCGGACTTTTCCAATACCGCGCTCGGCAAGGGCATTCAGGAAGGCAAGACCAACCTGATCTCGACCGGCTGGACCCGCGGCTACAAGCCGACGCTGGTGGCAAACACCGGTTCCGACCGGGCCGCAGGCGAACCCAAGGGAGCTGCGACCGCCGCCCCTGCCCGGGCATCGGCCACCGTCACCTCCTTTGCGGGCTCCGCCGCCCGCAAGCTGGAGCCGACGACGGCGATCTCCACCTCCGAAATCGTCGCCTTCAAGCGCGACTACGAGGAGCGCGCCAAGGAACTGGCCGAAGAGATTGCCGAGGAAGTGCTGGAAGAGGTTGTCAGCGAAAGCCAGCAGGTCGCCACCGCCCTCTTCTCCGACAAGGCCGAAGCCGACGCCGCCGCCGCCAAGACGGAAGCCAAGAAGGTCGAAAACGAACGCCGCATGCGCTCGATCGCCCAGGGCTACACCGGCAACATGTGCTCCGAGTGCCAGAACTTCACGATGGTGAGGAACGGCACCTGCGAGAAGTGCGACACGTGCGGCGCGACGAGCGGGTGCAGCTGAGCAGGATAGAACCTCGTTGCATATCTACTACTCCGCTTTTTTTAGCAGCTAGTTGAGACTGCCGCCGCCGCGAATAACTCGTGGCGGCTCTTTTAACGTGAGATGCAGGTGACCACAGAACAAAAGCAACAACACTATATTCCCTGTTGCTACTCAAAGTTTTTCTGCAACTCAGAAGGTTATCTCTACCTAAAAGATACTTGGGATGGCCGAGTTTTCCCTGGAAAGCCGCAGAATGTTTTAAAGCAAAGCTACCTCTATCGTCAGCCCGTACATGCGGAAAAGCGATTCGACAACGCGATTGAGAACTTCTTTTCCCGGCATTTAGAGTCGAGATGGCCGGATTTAATTAAAAAGATCTCCGCTCGCGAAGATCTGACCAGAGAGGAATGGAGCAGTGTTATCGAGTTCTACCTCTCAATGAGAGTTAGAGTTCCAAACACTATTAAGTCTGTGATATTTCTACTAAGGGAGTCTGTGATTAAGGCATCAAACGCGGTTGATCAGCCTGTTCCCGATGTCTTTAGAGATGTTTTCCTAAAAAAGAGGCCAGGATTTTCCTCAAAAATTAGGTTTGGTGACCTTGTGAGGGCTGGAATAATCGATGTTCAAATTGACCCTCACACCGCCATTCTATCTTTTGAAAAATTAATACGAACGAACGACGGAGTTCATGGAATAAATTCCGGCCCTCAATTCTTGCACAATGAAACCGGAGTCAGCTTTATAAGTTCCGACAATCCCTCAATATCTCATATATTTTCAAACAATATCGACGAGATCCGACCGTATTCGTTTTCTTCACACCAAAATGTCGAGTTCATACTCCCCTTAACGTCCCGAATTGCTCTTTTGTTACACAGCAAGGGCACATCCGAAACCCAACATCGACGTATTTTCAGCGAAAAAACAATTAAAAAGATTAATTCCAAGATATACGCTTATTCGGATCGCTATATATTTTCCGACAATCCAGCCACACTGTATCCCGACATCCCACCCAAAACGCTATTTCCTGTTCCTGATCCTCCACATCATGGGTAGCAGATGGCGTGGTAAACAAAATATACTACAAATTCGGCCCGCCATTAATTGTAAGGAACAAATGGCGCTATGAATTTGAAACCTCCTTAAATGATCCGGAATAAGCCGAGGCTCGTTGTGAGTCACATATGGCGCTTCAGCTCTCTGGGTAATGGGAGCAGGCGTTGAGAGTAATACGCAGAACTTCATCATGCCGGGCAATCGGCTTCAACGCTCCACAGCCACACGCGACCGTAAGAGACGGCACTACTCCAGGATGTACAAGGTTCGTGGAAGAAGCCGGCGAATCTTCCTAGCTTGGTCCGGTCGAACCAACGGAGGACGGAGATGGCGTATCGAAAACGTAACGGCAAGGACACTTGGCATTGGTGCCGCAATTGCGGCAACTGGCCGACGTCGGACTATGAGGAGAAACCCTCGAAACCCGCGCAGGGTGAGTTGTGCAACGAGTGTCTGTCCAAGGACAAAGCTGGTACCTGCACGAAATAAACCTTGATCCCCTCACTTGCGATTTCTCGCTTAAGTCTTGAGCGAGATGTCGAAATTGCCTTCTCCCGCAGGGAAGAGAAGCCGGTGCGGACTCTTGGCGCCGTCCTCTCCCTCACGGGAGAGGACGCAAAATCACGATCCTGGTATCGGTAACTCGTGTAAGAGACCGCGACGGCCACCCCGGCCCCGCCTCACTGCGGCGGCAGGATCACGTTGCTGTCCGTCCTGCTCTTGACCGGCTTCTGTCCCGGCACATGCGACATGGTCCGCGTCGTGCTTTCCAGTTCGCCATCCCTCACGCGCGTCTTGGTCTGCGATTTGCTGAATGTGCCCTGGTCCATGGCCTGCGCCTTGGACTGTGCCTTGAGCTGGTTGTCGTTCTCGTTGATCTTTGTGCGGCTCTGGGCCTTGCCATCGGCGGTGGCAGCACTGCCGCCCGAACCGATGGACGAGGTCGTGCCGTCGTCGGTTGCGCAGGTGCCGGCCGTTCCGAGCGTGCTCGCCGAAGTGCCGCCGGCAGATGCGCTGCCTGCCGAACCGACCGTCCCGGCCGCCTTGCAGTCCTGCGCAAGCGATTGTGTGCCGGCCATCGCCGTGGCGATTGCAAGGGCCGCTGCCAAGGAAACCAGTTTCGTCATGGTCTTGCTCCTCATTTGTTCGGTTTGGTGATGTCGCAGGTGCCGTCGGACCGGCGCGTTACCACCGAACCGTCGGGACGGGTGACGCTTGCGGTCGAAAATGCTTGGGCGCCTGCCGTGCCCGAGACGGACGATCCGGCGCTCGACGAAGCCGAGCCGCCGCCCGAATGCATCGTGGTCGTCTTGCCGTCGACCGTCGTCGATGAGGTCACGCTGCCGCCGCCGGCCGTCACCGAGGAGGAGGTTCCGCCTCCAGCCGAACTGGTGCTTTCGATCACGGTGCAGGTGGTGCCGTCCTCAAGCTTGATCGTCTCCGCCGACAAGGCCTCGCATGCGATGCAGAGAGCCATGATCAGCGGCAGAGCGAACGCGCTTTTGGTAATCAAAGATGCCGAGGTCATATCCTGTCCTCCTGAAGGAAGGCCGGCCGCCTGTCGGCAACCGGCCCATGTGTCTGCCTTAGCACTTGCCGTCGCTCTTCTTGGTCTGGCCCGGAGGGCATTCCTTGTTGCTGACGTCGTCCTGTGCCGCGCCTGCTGCACTGTTGGCCGTGCCGACCGAGCTGCCGGACGTGCCGCCGCCTGCGGCGCTGCCGCCGGTGCCGACCGAGCTGCTGGAGGTGCCGCCACCTGCCGAGGAGCCACCGGTGCCAAGCGTCGAGGCAGATCCCGATCCGCTACCGGAACCGGCTGCCGATCCACCCGTGCCGACCGAGCTGCTGGAGGTGCCGCCGCCTGCCGAGGAACCACCGGTCCCAAGCGTCGAGGCCGAGCCGCCGTCGCAGTTGGTGGTGCCCGGAGTACAGTTGGTGCCGGCCGACGAGCCGCCGGTTCCGACGGTGCTGCTGGAAGTGCCGCCTCCGGCACTCGTTCCACCGGTTCCGACAGTGCTGCTGGACTGCGCATAGGCAGTCAGCGTAGTGCCGGCAAGAAGGGCCGCTGCAAGGGCCGCACGTTTGACGATCTTCATCTCTATCTCCTTGATTTTCCTCTATGCTTCTGACCCGTTGCGATTGTCGAAGCTGAAGATTGAACAGGTGAGCGGTCACGATGTTCCGCCCCAGAGACTTCAGTCGGATGCGGCATCCGACTTTGGATCCAGCCGATATCGGCCAGAGGTCCCGAACCGCGGGTATTTGGTCCGACAGCGGGAACTATCGCGGATTTTCAAACCCTCAATCTCACCGCCCGGCCTCGCGGGAATATCGGGGTTTGGCCGCAATTTCATAAAAGCTACATGGAATCGACATCGGGCCTTCATGCGCCGCCGCTAATGAGGCCCCCATAAAACAGGGGGCTTGGCATGCGTCTGGAAAAGCTGACGAAGACTTTCGGCAATCGCGCCGCCGTGGACTCGATAAGCCTGGAGATTCCGCAGGGGCAGATGGTCGGCGTCATCGGGCGGTCGGGCGCGGGCAAATCGACGCTTCTTCGAATGATCAACCGGCTGACGACACCGTCCTCGGGCGCCATTCATTTTGGCGATCTGGAAGTTTCGGCTCTGCGGGGCGCGGCGCTGCGCCGATGGCAGCGCGACTGCGCCATGATCTTTCAGCAGTTCAATCTCGTGCCGCGCCTCGACGTACTCACCAACGTCCTGCTTGGACGGCTCAATCACCGCTCGACGGCGATGAGCCTGCTCAACGTCTTCACCCGCGAGGAGCGGATCGCCGCGATTGCAGCTCTTGAGCGGCTCGGCATCGAGCAGACGGCGCTGCAGAGGGCTGGCACACTGTCCGGCGGCCAGCAGCAGCGCGTGGCGATCGCCCGCGCGCTCATGCAGCAGCCAAGGATCGTGCTCGCCGACGAGCCCATTGCCTCGCTCGATCCCCTCAATGCCAAGATCGTCATGGATGCGCTCCGCGACATCAACGAGCGCGACGGCATCACCGTCGTCACCAACCTGCACACGCTTGATACCGCCCGCTCCTATTGCGAGCGCATCGTCGGCATGGCGGGCGGGCGCGTGGTTTTCGACGGACCTCCTTCGGAACTGACGGCGACGGCCGTCCGGGAAATCTACGGGTCCGACAAGGAAGGCGCAGGCATCGACGAATCCCTGACATCCACCAGCATCAACGTCCGCAGCCCGGACCTGGAGCACGAATCCTCCCGGTCTGCGCCTTCCAGGGTTCTCACACCCGCAACGGCGTGAGCCGGACCAAGATCGTATGTACGCCCGCGTAAAGGGCCAGCCTCAACACATGTTCCGAATCCGGACAGACAGGAGATGATCTCATGTTGAAGAAAGCTTTGCTTGCTGCCGTCGCATTTGCGGCACTTGCCACCTCGGCGGCTGCGGAAGACCTGAAGGTATTCCGCATCGGCATCCTGGGCGGGGAAAACGAGGCCGACCGCCTGCGCAACTACCAGTGCATGACCGAGAAGCTTCCCGCCGTACTCGGCGTCGAAAAGGTGTCGCTCTTCCCGGCCTCCGACTATGACGGCGTCATCCAGGGTCTGCTCGGCGGCACGCTCGACTACGCCGAACTCGGCGCATCGGGTTATGCGAAGGTCTACCTGGCAAAATCCGACGCTGTCGAACCGATCCTCACGACGGTCCAGACCGACGGCTCGATGGGCTATCATTCGATCATGGTCGCCCGCAAGGATAGCGGCATCACGAAGATCTCCGACCTGAAGGGCAAGAAGCTCGGCTTTGCCGATCCGGATTCGACCTCCGGCTACCTGGTGCCGCTCGTCACGCTTCCGGAAGCGATCGGCGGCCCGGTCAAGGGTTATTTCGGCTCCACCGGCTTTGGCGGCGGTCACGAAAACCTTGTGCTCGAAGTGCTGAAGGGCAATTTCGATGCCGGCACCACCTTCGGTTCGGGCGTTGGCAATTTCAAGGACGGCTACACCTCCGGCAACCTGCGCAAGATGGTCGACAAGGGCATCCTCAACATGGATGACCTGGTCGAGCTGTGGAAGTCGCCGCTCATCCCGAATGGCCCAGTCGTCGTCCGCACGTCGATGAACGCGGACATGAAGACGAAGTTCAAGCAGTTCATGCTGGACCTGCCGAAGACCGACGCGGCCTGCTTCTCCGCCATCCAGGGCGGCGACTTCAAGGGCTTCGCCGAGGTCAATGTCGATTTCTACAAGCCGATCATCGACGCCCGCAAGGCAACCATCGGCGGCTGATCGCAGCCTCGAACAGGACGGCCGCCTGGAGACGTCTCCGGCGGCCTTTTTCTCGACCGTCGCAACCGGGGGCAAGCGATGTCCATTTCCAACGCCAGGCCAATCCTCGGCGAGAGCGGCCGGATGATAGAGCTCCACTCGCGGCAGCTGGCCGCCCAGCGGGGGTTCTACACGCTTTTGGGCGTCATCCTGCTGCTGTGCGTGGTGTCCGGATCGCTCTGGTTCGCCAACGAGACGAATTCCGGCAAGTTCTTCGAGCGGCTTCCCCATCTCTTCGACTTCGTCGAGGATCTCGTTCCGCGGGACGGGATGGAGATCTGGCGAGCGCTGTTCGACCTCCCGTCCCCCTATAACGACGGCAGCTTCAAGTACAACTATCCAGAAGGGCGGGCCTATCTCGGCGAGACCTTCTATATCCCCGAATACTTCCACAAGATGGTCGAGACGCTGAATATCGCGCTCGTCTCCACCGGCATCGGCCTGCTGTTCGGCTTCGTGCTGGCATTCCTCGCGGCGCGGAACACCATGCCCAATTCCTGGGTGCGGGGGCCGGTGCGCCGCGTCATGGAGATCCTGCGCGCCTTTCCGGAAGTGGTGATTGCCGGCTTCTTCCTGGCGATCCTTTCGCTCGGCCCGATCCCGGCCGTCATCGCCGTATCGATCCATACCGTCGGCGCGCTCGGCAAGATGTTCTACGAGGTCATCGAAAATGCCGACATGAAGGCTGAGGAAGGGTTGCGTGCGGTCGGCGCCACCTGGCTCGAACGGATCTGGTTCGGTATCGTTCCGCAGGTCATGCCGAACTTCATGAGCTATTTCCTGCTGCGTCTCGAAATCAACGTGCGCGCCTCGACGATTATCGGCGCCGTCGGCGGCGGCGGCATAGGCGAACTCCTGCGCCTGTCGATCGGCCAGGGTCACGAAGCCAAGACGCTCGCCATCGTCCTCCTTCTGCTGCTGACCATCGTGGCCGTCGACCAGTTTTCCGCATGGCTTCGCCAGAAGCTTTCGGGCGACCAGGCATTCAACGCGATCTGACCGGAGGCACCATGACGATCCTCAACACCTCCGAAATGGAAGCCATCGCGGCGCGCCATCCTGATCTCCTGAGGCCAGGCTTCTGGCAGCGCTTCAGGGTGCCGGCCATCGCCCTCGCGTGCACCCTCTATCTCCTCTTTGCCTGGTGGTATTTCGCCGTCGGCAAGGTTTTGGGCGAAGCGAACTGGAGCATCGCCGGAAACTACCTCGCAGACTGGGTCTCCTACGAAATCCGGCCGCAGATCGAGATCGACGCCGACGGCGCAATGAGGATCGAATATCCGCGTTTCGACCCGATCGGCCCGAACCCCAACCCGGACTGGCTTCAAACGCGGCGCGAGACGGTGACGAGGACGATCGAAATCCCCGCGCCCAACTCAGCGAACGGAGCGGCCGCCAAGCCCTCGTCCAGCTTCATGGCGCCTGCGCCCCAGGCCGAGCAGCAGGCCGCCCAGGCAAGTCCTATCCGGGAAACCCGCACCGAGGAGATCCTCACCGAGGCGGTCGTAGAGATCGGCAGCGCTAGAACGATCGAGGTTCATCCCGACCGGGTGGTGCTTACCCGAGGCTCGGAGAGCGTCGCCCTCCGCCTCGACAGGAGATCCGGCGAGGTCCGGGCGGATGGAGCACTACCCTCGTGGATCGAACAAAGACTGCCGGGCGGCCGCGCCCTCGCCTATTTCGGCGTGTCCGGCTGGGCGGAAATCAGTGCGGAGCGGGTTCGCATCCGCAAGCGCTTCCTCGGCTGGGCGAACTTCCTCTTCGATACGAATTCTCCGTTCTTCGGCAAACCGGCTGGCGAGGTCGCAACGCTGATTGTCTCGGGCGAGCGTATCCAGCCCGACAGGTCGAACCTCTCGCTCGCCTGGAACAACATCCTCTACAATTCCGAATGGCAGCATCTCGACGTGTGGGAAAAACTCCTGCAGACCATCGTGATGGCGTTCATCGGAACCCTGTTCGCGATGCTGGTCGCCTTCCCGCTGTCGTTCATCGCAGCGCGCAACATCTTCCGAAACCGTCCCGCAAACCAGATCGCCAAGCGGCTCTTCGACTTTCTCCGCTCCGTCGATATGCTGATCTGGGCGCTCTTTTTTACCCGTGCCTTCGGCCCCGGTCCGCTGGCGGGGATTTCCGCGATCTTCCTCACGGACACCGGCACGCTCGGCAAGCTCTATTCGGAAGCGCTGGAAAATATCGACGAGAAGCAGCGCGAGGGAGTGCGCTCCGTCGGTGCCTCACCGGTAGCGGTGCAGCGCTATGGCACGGTGCCGCAGGTTATGCCGGTGTTCCTGTCGCAGGCACTCTACTTCTGGGAATCGAATACCCGTTCGGCCACGATCATCGGCGCCGTCGGCGCGGGCGGCATCGGGCTTAAACTCTGGGAGGCCATGCGCACCAATTACGACTGGGAGAACGTCGCCTATATGGTGCTGCTGATCCTTCTGGTGGTGTTCATTTTCGACGGGATTTCGAACGCGCTGCGCTCGCGGCTGATCGGCAAGGAACGCGGCTGATACATCCCCTGAACCTCGATCACTCGGCCGGCGCGCGCTCCCTCTCGGCGCCGTAGTAGCGGCGTCCCATCCAGAGCGCGAACTGCACCAGGATGATCAGCACGGGCACCTCGACAAGCGGACCGATGACGGCGGCGAAGGCAACAGGCGAAGCAAGACCAAAGGCGGCGATCGCCACCGCGATGGCGAGCTCGAAATTGTTTCCCGCTGCCGTGAATGCCACCGCCGTCGTGCGCGGATAGTCGGTGTCGATCATCTTCGCCATCACGAAACTCATGGTGAACATGACGAGGAAGTAGATGGTGAGCGGGATCGCGATCAGCACCACGTCGAACGGCAGCCTGACGACATCGCCACCCTTCAGGCTGAACATTGCGACGATGGTAAAAAGCAGCGCGGCCAGCGTGATCGGGCTGATCTTCGGCAGGAATGTCTTCTCGTACCAGTCCCTGCCCCTGGTTCTTGTCAGGATCGTTCGCGACAGATAGCCGGCGAGGAACGGGATGCCGAGGTAGATGAAAACCGCTTCTGCAATCGTCCAGAAGGACACGTCGACGACGCTGCCTTCGAGGCCGAACAGCGGCGGCAGAAACGTCAGGAAGATCCAGGCATAGACGCTGAAGAAGAGGATCTGGAAGATCGAATTGAACGCCACCAGCCCGGCCACGTACTGGTTGTCGCCGCGTGCGAGCTGATTCCATACGAGGACCATCGCGATACAGCGCGCAAGACCGATCAGGATCAGGCCCGTCATATATTCCGGATAGCCGCGGAGGAAGATCACGGCGAGCGCAAACATCAGCGTCGGGCCGATGATCCAGTTCTGGACGAGCGAAAGCAGCAGCACTCGCTTGTCGGCAAAGACCTGATGCAGTTCCTCGTAACGGACCTTCGCAAGCGGCGGATACATCATCAGGATGAGGCCGATCGCGATCGGGATGTTGGTGGTGCCGATCGACATGCTGTTGAGCAACTCCGGCAAGCCGCCAAAGACCGTGCCGAGGATGAGGCCCAGCGCCATGGCAGCGAAGATCCATACCGTCAGGTAGCGATCCAGAAATGACAAACGGACTGCAGGTTTGGCAGGCTGCATTGAAGTGTTCCTTTAACGAAGATATGCCGGAGGGGCAGCGTGGCGGATCGGCAGCGGTCTCAGGCGATCCGCCGGCCGTCGGCATCGACGACGATCTCGCCGTCCTCCTTTGCGAAGGCACCCCTTTGGGGCACGGGAAGAATGTCGAGAACGGCTTCGGAAGGACGACAAAGCTTGACGCCCATCGGAGATACGACGATCGGTCGGTTGATCAGGATCGGATGCTCCATCATCGCATCCAGGAGCTGATCATCGGTCAGGCTCTCGTCCTGAAGACCAAGTTCGGCGTAAGGGGTGCCCTTCTCGCGGAGCAGTTCCCGCAGGCTGACACCCATGCGGTCCACCAACTGCACGAGCAATTCCCTCGACGGCGGGGTCTTCAGGTATTCGACGACATGCGGCTCAATGCCGGCGTTGCGGATCATCGCAAGAGTGTTCCGCGACGTGCCGCAGTCGGGATTGTGATAGATGACGATATCGATCGGCTCGCTCATGCGACATCTTCCCTCTTTACGGAGGAACCTTCCATTTGCCCGATCTCGCGAAGTTTCGCGGTGAGGCTCAAACGCTCGAGGCTTTCCACCGGAAGCGCTGCAAACGCTGCGATCCGAAGCTTCATGTAACGCAGCGCCTGGCCGAAGGCGACGCGCTTTTCCGCATCCGTACCTTCCACGGCGGCCGGATCCTCCAGGCCCCAATGGGCCGTCATCGGCTGCCCCGGCCAAACCGGGCAGGCCTCCCCGGCGGCGTTGTCGCAGACGGTAAATACGAAGTCGAGTTCGGGTGCACCCTCCGTGGCGAACTCCTCCCAGCTCTTTGACCGGAGGCCGTCCACAGGGTAGCCATGGCCCCGCAGCGCCTCGACGGCCAGCGGATGGACTTCGCCCTTCGGATGGCTCCCGGCGGAATAGGCGTTGAACTTGCCGGCGCCGTCCTTTCTGAGAACGCTTTCGGCTATGATCGAGCGGGCGGAATTTCCCGTGCAGAGGAACAGCACGTTGAAGGTCGTCTTTGTCATTGCGACACCTTTTGCGGGGAACAACAGGGTGAGAGTTCGGCAATCAGCGGCTCGCAGAGCTCCGCCCTTCCCCCGCAACAGTCCTTGACGAGATAGAGTGTGAGTTCGCGGAGCGCGGCGATTTCGGCACGGTAGACCATCAGGCGGCTCCTGCGCTCAGCCTGGATGAGGCCAGCGCGGGCGAGAACCGCCAGATGCGAGGACATGGTGTTTTGCGGCACCGCCAGCATCCTTGCGACGTCGCCGGCAGGCAGACCATCCGGTTCATGCCGCACGAGCAGATTGAAGGCCTGCAGCCTGGTGGGCTGGGCCAATGCGGCCAGAGCGAGAATTACTTTTTCCTGATCCATATATCGAGATTACTCGATATATGGATATTGTCAACAGATCCGGATAAGGAAGAACCTGTTTCCCTTCACTGAAGATGGCGGCGTCCTGCCTTGACGGGCCCGAACCGAGGACATCCCGTCGCCATGAACAGCAACAGCCCCGTATGCTTCAGAGCATACGGGGCTGTCGATTGGTGGTCCAAAAAACGTCGCCTCTTCAGATCCGGCGGATCCAGGGGCCGTTTATCAGAAGCGGTAGTTCACGCCGGCCTTGAGCACCTGGTCGCGCACATCTGTGCGCGAGGTGACGCCGGCGGTGGTGCTGCGCACATCGTTGGTCATGGTGTAGTTGTATTCGACGCGAGCCGAAAGATTGTCGGAGAGCTTCTGCTCGACGCCCGCGCCCACGACCCAACCGGGTTTCCAGCCATCCGGACCGGAGGTGCCGCCATTGTCCTTGAAGCTGGTGAGGGCAACCCCTGCGGTGCCATAGACGAGCGTATCGTTGAAACCGACACCGGCCTTCGCCTTGGCGGCCACGCGACCCTGTTCCTTGATATTGCCGCCGGGAACGCGGCTCTTCACGTTGCCGAGATGCGAAGCTTCGATTTCCGCACCGACGACGCCGGAATCCAAGTCCATGTTGTAGCCCGCGTGAGCGCCGACGACGAGGCCCTTGTCGCCGTCGAAGGGGTTCAGCTTGCGGGATGCCATGCCGAGATCGGCGCCGACATAGGCGCCGCCCCAGCCGGCCTTCGGGCCGGCGGCCGGCTCATTGTAGGTCGGCGGCTCGGAATAGCTGGTCAGGTCGGCGGCGAGGACAGCCGTTGAAGAGACAGAGGTGGTGGAAACTGCGGCGACGATCGCCAGGGCGAAAGGCTTTGCTTTCATGGTCATGTTACTCCGTACAGCACCTGCATCGGGAGATAGGCAGGCAATTACTCAGGTTACAACTGCACGGCGGTCCGAGCCATCCCACCAGGCCCTCGTGGCCGCACCACCGGCAAGTTTCCATTAACTTTCACGAATTTATAAACACTCCCTTAACCGCGAGACTCCAGGGACGCGGATTGCGAAAAACAAACGGAATCGTGAAGTGGATGCCATCCGCCGATATTGATGCGGCACGGGCAGGTTTGGGCCGCAGGAGACTCGGCCGCTTCGCGCCAGAAGCGGTCATGCAAACGTCATAGACTCATCTTATGATTGTATCTAGTATCGCTACCGCGCGACCTGATTGATATCATTTTCAGATGACCACATTTTCTCGCACCGCTTCAGTAGTTGCTATCCTTTCGCTTACTCAACTTTTAGGATGGGGTGCGACTTTCTGGATGATCGCCGTGACCGGTCCTTCAACGGCCGACGATCTCCAGCTTCCGCTGTCCATCGTTATGAGTGGACCTACAGCTATGCTCATGGTGATGGCTATCGTCTCATGGCCGCTCGGCACTGCATTCGAGCGCTTCGGAGCGAGCCCGATCATGACGATTGGAGCGCCTCTGGCGTCGGTCGGCTTAATCATTATGGGCATGGCAGGCGGCCCTATAGCCTACTTCCTGTCCTGGACCATGCTCGGCGTCGCTGGTTCTTGCATGCTGTCCACACCCGCACAGATCGCCGTTACCGAGATCGCGGGCGAAAAATCACGAAATGCTCTCAGCGTTCTCATTCTTGTAGGCGGACTCACTTCAACGATCATGTGGCCCGTGACCGATATCCTGCAGGCGCACTGGGGTTGGCGGACAACGACGCTCATCTACGCTGCTCTGCTACTCCTCGTCTGCATGCCCCTTCATTGGTACGGATTGGCCAGAAATGTGGGCAACAAGACTAAGGGAGGGAAGTCAGTCGGCTCCACATCCGCAGACCTCAGAAGATTCATCCTTCTCGCGGCCAGCTTCGCCGCCAACGGTTTTTTCACATGGGGTTTTGCCCTCACCATCATCATCTTGTTCGAAGCCAAGGGCCTGGACCACACGTCAGCGCTTGCGGCTGCGGCATTCATCGGCATCGCGCAATGGGCTGGCCGCATGACTGACCTAGCTGGCGGACACCGCTGGTCGGGACTAGCCATGGGTCTTGCGGGCGCGGCTCTTTTTCCGGCAAGCTTTATCGTCTTGCTTGTCACCAACAGCTTTGGCGGCGCAGTTGTGTTTGCTATCCTATATGGGATCGCAAGCGGCATTACCGCAGTCGCCCGCGCCACCCTTCCGCTAGAACTCTTTCCTCCCGGTGCCTATGCGCGGTCTTCCGCCAGGATGTCAGTGCCGCTGAATTTCGCGTTTGCGACCGCGCCACCTGCATTCACGGCGATCATGACCTTAACCAGTCCGCAAGGAACCCTCTGGTTGGCCCTGATCGTATCAATCTTTGCCTTTGCCACCCTGGTATATCTTGCGGTGGTTCATAGAAGGGTGACGAGCGCAATTGCTGCTTAGGGCCGGAAGCGGACATGGGTGGCATTTGCTATATTGTCCGATAGTAAAGCGGTGACATTCGTCGCCACGTGTTTCCCGCACAGCGAAAAAATCGAGAGGCGACGAAAGGTCCGCCTCGTTCGGGGATAACCAGCGCCATACGAGATCGAACGCCGCCCCTTTCGCAGGAGACGGCGTTCGACCTCGGTCCAACATTTCATCAAAAACAGCGGAGCTCGTTACGCAACACTGCGCGAGGGTTCCATGTCGTGAATTGCTTTGCGGATTTCCGTGCGGAATTCCGGCGTGTCAGTGTGACCATGGACGGCAACCGCGTGCTGGACGGCGGCATTGACGAGTTCGTCCGTATTGTCTGCCGATATGGCTACGGTGCATTTCATCTCGCTCGGAAACTCCCGGCAGTCGATAAATTTGCGTCCCATTTTCGCCTCCTCAGAAAACCCTCCGGCGGAGCCGAAGGATCGGAAATTCTACTCCCATCCCAGCCGGGCAACAAACGGAAGGCGACGGGATCGGAACGCCAAAGGCTCATCAATTCGGGGTAGCCGCGACGATCTAGACACGGTCGCAAACGGGCCGGTCAGCGCCGATCTCCGGTCGGCCGCGCCCGCTCATCGGCACTCCACGCCTTGACCGCGACGGGGACGCGCCAACTTACCAGATCTTCAAAAATCAATCGGTTACAAAAAACTTCGCCCCCCTTCATCCCCGCCCCTCGCCCCATGCCTACAATTTCCCGGTCCTGCATCGGATACACCAGGAGGCGTTCTGGCGAGGCGGGGCCGGCGCCGGGTACAAGGAAACGACGTAAGTCCTTGTATCTGGGGTTCGCGGAAAATGGTCTCCCTCCGGCGACACGGGGAGAGATGAAGGGTTACGGACCGGCCCTCGTCTCTTGATGCCCGAAACAGCGCGCCGGGCGTGCCTGTGCGGCACACATGGTGGTCCGAAGGATGGTTTCGCCGGACTATTTGAAGTCCGTCCGCTTCCTCGGATTTAATCCGAGGATCCGGAAGTCCGGCGGCGGTTCCTGGTTGCCCTTGCCGGTAAGTTGGTCCGGACGAGCGCCAGAGGTCAGACGAACACCATCCGGAAAGGCCACGGCAGAGAGATCGAAGTCGCGGATAAAAACCGCTGAACGGGGCGCTGAGAGGTGTCACCTATAAACTAACTTACGAGGCAGCTCCCAGCGCCCCGTCCGACCACCCTTCGTCCCCGGGATGGCTAAGCCAGGTCCGGTCCGTCGGCATGGCGAAAATTGGTGCACAGACTGGCCGGGGAAGAAACGGGCGCGGCAGGCGCGGGAAAAACCCCGACCCCAGGAACCAAAAGGAGCACCGGCGTGTTGAAAGGGCACTTCGATAGACAAACCATGATATTACAGGAGATTCACCATGGGACGCGGTATTCTGCTCTGGCTCCTCGGCATTCCGCTGCCGATCGTCATCCTTCTCGTCCTCTTCATGCGCTGAGGAGACGGAAATGCCAATTTCATCGACAGGCTCCACGGCGCTAACTCCGGTCGAGTCGTCAAAATCCGCAATTGCCTGGGGTCCGATCATCGGCGGTGCGGTTGCGGCAACCGGCATCAGCCTCATCCTCATCCTTTTCGGCTCCGGCCTTGGCCTGACCATGGTCTCGCCCTGGTCGGGGGAAAGCAGTTCGGCTGCAACGGTCGGCGTCACCGCCGCAATTTGGCTAGTGGTCGTACAATGGCTGTCGGCCGCGCTCGGCGGCTATCTGACCGGGAGGCTCAGGACCAAATGGGCGGCGGTCCATACGGATGAAGTCTTCTTCCGGGATACCGCGCATGGCTTCGTTTCCTGGGCATTGGCGACGATCTTCGTAGCCGGCTTCCTCGCCTCGTCGGTGACCTCGCTGGCGGGCGCCGGGGCTCAGGCCGTCGGAACTGCGGCAGCGACCGCCGGTGTTGCCGGTTCCGCAGCGGCGGCATCGTCTGCGGATGACGCGGATACCAATGCCGCGACCTCCTATTTCACCGATGCGTTGCTGCGTCCGCAGCAGGCGCAGCAGCGTGCGGAAACCGATAATACGGCAGCAACTGCCGAGGTCTCGCGCATTCTCGTGAATGGAGCCGTTCAAGGCGGCGTTCCGGAAGATGACAAGGCTTATCTTGCCACCATCGTCTCCGCCCGCACCGGCCTCTCGCCGGAGGAAGCCCGTGCCCGTGTCGATTCCGTCCTGAAAAGGATCGAAGATGCCAAGGTGGCCGCCCAGCAGGCAACCGACGAAGCCCGCAAGGCGGCAGCAACGACGGCCCTTGTCGGATCTCTTTCATTGCTCGTCGGCGCGTTTATCTCCTCTGCAGCCGCGGCACTCGGCGGCCGGCAACGCGATGAGGAGGAAGACCTGCTGGTCGCCTCCCGCTTCTGAGCGCTCAAGATCAAAGACGACAACGCCCTCCGAAAGGTTCCCGGAGGGCGTTACTGCGTCGGTTCGAGCAGCTTACTGCAGCGTGCGGGGCATGGCCTGCAGGTCGGCCGGAGCCCCGGCGGCTGCGCCCGCCTGATCGCCGTCGAGGCCGGTCGCCACGACCGAGACGCGGAACTTGCCGTCCAGATTGCGGTCGAAGATTGCGCCGACGACGATATCGGCGTCGTCCATGACTTCGTCGCGGATGCGGCTCGCCGCCTCGTCCACTTCGAAAAGCGTCATATCGGAACCGCCGGAGATCGATATGAGCACGCCCTTGGCACCCTTCATCGAGATGTCGTCGAGCAGCGGGTTGGCGATCGCGCCTTCCGCGGCAAGCAGAGCGCGTCCGTCACCGGAAGCTTCGCCCGTGCCCATCATTGCCCGGCCCATGCCCTTCATCACCGACTTCACGTCGGCGAAGTCGAGATTGATCAGGCCTTCCTTGACGATCAGGTCGGTGATGCAGCCGACGCCTGCGAACAGGACTCGGTCGGCGGTCATAAAGGCGTCGGCGAAGGTCGTCTTGGCGTCGGCGATGCGGAAGAGGTTCTGGTTCGGGATGACGATCACCGTATCGGCTGCCCGGCGCAGTTCCTCGATGCCGGCTTCTGCCGTCTTCATGCGGCGATTGCCTTCGAAGGTGAAGGGTTTCGTCACGACGCCGACCGTCAGGATGCCGGCACTGCGTGCCGCCTGGGCGATCACCGGTGCAGCACCCGTGCCCGTGCCGCCGCCCATGCCGGCCGTTACGAAGCACATATGCGAACCGGAAAGGTGATCCATGATCTCGTCGATCGACTCTTCGGCGGCCGCCCGGCCAATCTCCGGCAGCGACCCCGCCCCGAGCCCTTCCGTCACATGTGCGCCAAGCTGGATGCGGCGGGAGGCCTTGGAGGTGGCAAGCACCTGAGCATCCGTATTGGCGGCAACGAAATCGACCCCTTCGAGCTCTTCCGCAATCATGTTGTTGATCGCATTGCCGCCACCGCCACCGACGCCGATCACGGTGATCTTCGGCCGCATCTCGGTAATCTGGTATTTCTTGCCGTCCGTCATCGCAATCTCCTTGGCATCGGCTCCGCCGCCCGAGCGGCCCCGTCGGCCGTCCGAATCACATGTATTTTAGCTGTGCAACAAGGCAGAGGCTTGGCGAAAGAACAAGCTCTGAAACGGAGCGGCGGAAAACCGAGAATTTTCCACATGCACACGGAACATTTTGCGCATCCGATTATTGTGAAGAGTCTGATCACAAAAATGAGAAAACGAGAGAGGAGCATCGCGTATCATGCCTACGTCTGCCGCACGCGCGTCCGTCCCATCCCCGGATGAACATATTCTTACCGTGCAGGAGGCGCTCGAGCCGCTCTTCCTGGCGCTCGAAGAAGAAGCCGAGATCAAAATGGTCGCCGCCGCAGTCAAGGCCGGATGGTCGGTCGAAGATGCCGTCGCGGCCATCGATGAACTGCGCCGGACAGAACTGCTGCCTGGCGATTTGACGCATTGACCCATCACAAAAACTCGTTCGCCTGCTCCGTCAGGATGCCCTAGATCTACCGCATTGCACGCAAGCGGAGACAGAAAGCTCATGGCGATCAGGAATATCTGCATCTATGGCGCCGGCGCCCTCGGCGGAGCCTTTGCCGCAAAGCTCGCAAACACGCTTGGCGACGAGGTCAATGTTTCGGTCATCGCCCGCGGTGCACATCTGGCGGCGATCCAGGAAAACGGCCTCACCGTGGTGAAGACCGGTGAAGGAGGTTCGCTCAACGTCAGGCTTGCCGCCACCAGCGATCCCAAGGAACTGCCGAAACAAGATCTCGTCATCACCGGCATGAAGGGCCATCAGCTCGCGGATGCGGCCGAAGGCCTTGCCAGTCTGCTCAAGGACGGAACACGCATCGTGCCGGTCGTCAACGGCATTCCCTGGTGGTACTTCCACCGGGATGAGGAAAGCGGCCACGCGGAACGCCAATTGCCGGAGCTTGACCCCGATGGCAAGCTCTGGCGGCTCGTCGGACCCGAACGGGTGATCGGTTGCGTCGCCTATCAGGGCGGAGAAGTGGTTGAGCCCGGCATGGTCCGCCTCTACGGGGACGGTCGTTTCTTCCTCGGCGAGCCTTCGGGCGAGCTTTCACAAGACCTTGTGTCCGTCTCCGAACTTCTCGGCCGCGCCGGCATCACGATCGTGCCGACACAACGCATCCGTGATGCGATCTGGACGAAGCTGATGGGGAATGCCGCCTACAATCCGATCAGCGCGCTTACCCGTGCCCGGATGGACAGGATGATGGAGAATAGGCTCCTCGTCGAGCAGATCAGCAAGGTCATGACCGAAACGAGAGCGGTTGGCGAAGCGCTTGGCGCGGTCTTCAACGGCAGCGTCGATGAACAGTTGAACCGTTCCGGCGGCTTCGGCCCGGTGAAAACCTCGATGCTTCAGGATTTGATCGCCGGCAAACCTCTCGAAATCGGCCCGCTGACCGGCATGGTCGTTGCACTCGGAAAACTTACCGGCGTCGCCACGCCGACCTGCGAGACGGTGCTGGCGCTCACCACTCAGCTCGACCACGAGAACCTAAGAGATTGATTCATCGTATTGAGGATGTGAATCCGAAAACGCCGGCAAGCGTCTGAAAGCCATTGAAGATGCCAGCGCTTACCGGCATCTTCTTGGGCGAAACGATCACTTCTTGACCTGCTCTGCCCAGTTGGGAGCATTGCTCTTGCCGTCGAGAAATGGCAGCACGGTCGCGGTCATGGCGGGAGACGCAAAGGCCTCGTAGTGCGTCAGGTCGGGCAGGATCGCCAGCCGGTACTTCGACATGTTTTCCCGCATCCATCCGGCATCCCTCAGACCGCCGCCAAGCTTTTGATAAAACTCCACGATATGTTCCGGGCGAACCATATCGCTGTCGCCGAAAACCAGCATGACCGGCATCGTCAGCTTCGGGATCGCATCGGAATAGTCATAATCACGGCGCATCAGATCGCCCATCGCGTCAAGCAGCCTTGGGAATTCCGAAACGTCCGGCGCAACGGCCTTGTAGGAGATGAACATCGGCGTGTCCTTCATCATCTCCGCCATGCCAGCCCCAACCGATTCCTGCTGCGGAATCATCTCGGGGAAGAAGCCTTTCCTCGCGAAGGGAGCGGACGCTATCACGAGCCTCCGCACCTTATCCGGCGATTGAGCCGCCATCTGGAGCGCGACGCCGCCGCCCATGGAATAACCCAGCACGTCGACCTGCTTGTAACCGAGTTCGGAAACCAGTTTGCCCATGTCGGCGCCCATGGCTTCCAGAGAAATAGGCCGCTTGCCGAGCGGCGTGCGGCCGTGCCCCTGAAGATCGACGCCGATCACCTGACGGTGTCCAGTGAGCATGGGCATGACCGGGGCAAACATATCGATCGAGCCGAGACCGCCGTGCAGAAGGAGGAGCGGTTCGCCCTCACCCCGGATCTCATAATAATAGCGAATGCCACCCGTCTCGATATGGCCCTTCCTGGAGGGTTCGGTCGCTACCGGTTGGTTCACCGAGGGCGCGGATTGTTCCGCCTTGACAACGGTCGGCGTGACCGATGCAGCGATGGCAGCAATTACAACCGCAAATATCCTGCTCGACATGGCTTCCTCCTCTAAGGATCATTTGATGATGCCCCAAGGACGGGGAAGCGGAAAGAAAGCCGACAGGCGCCGACAAAAAATCGCGCAAAAAGAAATCCCGCCGCGAGGAGACGACGGGATATTCAGTCGGAGGTCAAATATTATTGTTGTTTTACGGCGGCTGCAGGGGACGAAAGCCGCCTTGTTGAACTCCCGGCGACATATTACTGGATCGCCTGCGAGTTCGAAGTTCACGGGACTAACCCATAAGTAACCGCGAGGTTCCATAATTCGTTAAGGGCGGTACATTAGAATAGTCAAACTTTCCATATTGGCATCAGCGAGGCAGTGATGACCGCTCCCGGCTTCCGTTTTACCCACTACGATCTGAAACTGCAGCGGGCAGGTACCGTGATCGAAGTGACGTTGAACGCGGTCAACAACGTGCGGCTGCTGACCGCCGTCAACTTCCAGCGCTTCACAGAGAAGCTGGATTTTAAATATGTGGGCGGCATCGCCAAGAAATCGCCGATCCGGCTTGTCATCCCGGAAAACGGCCATTGGCATCTGGTGGTCGATATGGAAGGCCATCACGGCCTGGCTGACTCTTCCGTCAAACTTGTCGCCGCGCCGGGAGCGGCTGCCACTCACAAGCAGGCATCCTGATCGCCTCTGCGAAAATCACCCGGCATTCCGCTCCTTGCGAAGCTTGGCCCACCAGTCGAGCCTTTTTCTGATCTCGCGCTCGAAACCTCGTTCCGGAGGGTCGTAGAACGTTTGCCGCCCCATCTTTTCCGGAAAATAGTCCTGACCGGAAAAGGCGTCCGGCTCGTCGTGGTCGTAGCGATAGCCTTCTCCATATCCCTCGCCTTTCATGAGCTTTGTCGGCGCATTGAGGATATGTTTCGGCGGCAGAAGCGAGCCATTTTCCTTTGCAGCGCGGGTTGCCGCCTTGAACGCCGTGTAGACCGCGTTCGATTTCGGTGCGGTCGCCAGATAGACGCAGGCCTCGGCGAGGGCCAACTCTCCCTCCGGCGAACCAAGATAGTCGTAAGCATCCTTGGCGGCATTGCAGATGACCAGCGCCTGGGGATCGGCTAGGCCGATATCTTCCACCGCCATCCTGACTAAGCGGCGCCCAAGATAAAGCGGGTCCTCGCCGGCATCGAACATGCGAGCCAGATAATAAAGTGCGGCATCGGGATCCGAACCACGCACCGATTTATGCAGTGCCGAAATGAGGTTGTAGTGACCGTCCTGAGCCTTGTCATAAACGGGAGCACGACGTTGAACGATCCGGATGAGGCCTTCGGTATCGAATACCTCTCCTTCCCGCGCTGCCCGCCAGACCTCTTCGGCCAGTGTCAGCACCGCTCGGCCATCTCCGTCGGCCATGCGGATCAGGCTGGCCCGCGCATCTGGATCGAGCGGCAGCGGTCTTCCCTCCACCTGCTCGGCGCGCTGCAGCAGTTCCATCAGGCTCTCTTCGTCATGCGGCCGGAAGGTCAGAACCCTGGCGCGCGACAGGAGAGCCGCATTCAGCTCGAAGCTTGGATTTTCCGTCGTCGCGCCAACGAGAATGACCGTGCCATCTTCCATGACCGGCAGAAAACTGTCCTGCTGGGCACGATTGAAGCGATGGATCTCATCAACAAAGAGCAGAGTCTGCCGGCCGTCCATGCGGCGCATCCGCGCCGCCTCGAAGACCTTTTTCAGGTCCGCCACGCCGGAAAAGATCGCGGAAATCTGTTCGAAGGCGAGCCCCGCCTCTCCCGAGAGCAGCCGCGCCACCGTCGTCTTGCCCGTTCCCGGAGGTCCCCAGAAAATCATCGAACCGAGCGAGCCCGAAGCGATCATCCGGCGCAGGACGCCGTCATCACCCGTCAGATGCGGCTGGCCCGTCACCTCATCCAGCGTCTTCGGCCGCAGACGATCCGCGAGAGGCCGCCGGCTGGCGACCTCGTCTGGAACCCGCGACGCGAAAAGATCGCCGCTCATCTGAAGAACTGCCGGATACGCTGGCCCTTGCGCTCGATCTCGACCCGCCAGAACCCAGGATCCTCATCCAGCATGCCTTCCAGAGCCTTGGTCGAGGTGACGGTCGTGCCGTTCAGAGAGATCACGATATCACCTGGCTCGAAGCCGTAACGGGCAGCAGGCGAGCCGCGCGCCACATCCGTGACGACGACACCCGCCTTTTCTGCCGGGATGCGAAGTTCCGTCGCAAGTTTCGGCGAAAGATTGGCGACATGCAGGCCCGCGAAGGGATGACGGCCTTCGAGCAGGCGATCATCCGGCGGCGTGGTCTCCGGAGCGGTGTTGAGGGCGATCGTCACCTGCCGGTGGCCGTCCGCAGTCTGGACATCAAGCATCGCCTGCTTGCCGAGTCCTGCCGTCGTCAGACGGTAGCCCAGCGCATCCGGATGTTCGACGGCGATGCCGTTGACGGCGGTCACCACCTCGCCCGGTTTCAAGCCGGCCCGATCGGCGGGTCCGCCTTCGACCAGGCGCACCACCAGAGCGCCACGGGCCGTCTTCAGTCCAAGGGCTTCGGCGACATCGGAGGTGACGGCATCGAATGTCGCGCCGACATAAGGCCGCTCGAAGCTGGTCTTTCCTTCGGCGGCCGAAGCAAGGAACACTTTGACGAGATTGGCGGGGATTGCAAAACCGACGCCGTTCGAGCCGCCGCCGCGGGAGAAGATGGCCGTATTGATCCCGATCAGTTCGCCGTTCATGTTTATCAGCGCGCCGCCGGAGTTGCCGGGGTTGATGGACGCGTCGGTCTGAATAAAGAACCCGAAATCGCCCGTGGTGACCTGGTTGCGTGCCAGTGCCGAAACGATGCCGCTCGTGACGGTTTGACCGACGCCGAACGGGTTGCCAATGGCCAGCACCAGATCGCCGACCTCCACGTGGTCGGAATCGGCGACCGGCAGAACCGGGAACTGCTCCTTCGCCTTGATGCGCAGCACGGCCAGATCGACCCTTTCGTCCTTCAGCATCACGTCGCAGGCGAACTCGCGGCCGTCGGCGAGCGCGATCTTGATGTCGTCGGCGCCTTCGATGACGTGGTTATTGGTCACCACCAGACCATCTGCCGAAAGAATGACGCCCGAACCGAGGGACGACTGCTTCTCTGTGCGGTTCGGCATGCGCTGTCCGAAGAACTGCTCGAAGAAGGGATCGCCCGCAAACGGATTGACGCGCTGCACGACCCGCTCGGCGTAGACATTCACGACGGCACCCGCCCTCTGCTTGACCAGAGGCGCGAAGGAAAGCTGCATCTCCTGGCGGCTTTGCGGAACCGTCTTCTGTTCCTGCGCCATTGCCGGGACAGGACATAGAAGCGCCAGGACGAAAAGGCCGGTCGAAACGCGTTTGAAAACGCTCAGCATGTGATTCCTCACTTTATGAAACCCGTTCGATTTGTAGCGCGGAAGGCTGGAAAAGAAAGGTGGCCGAATCACGGAGAGATCGGCGGAAACGGTAAGGTTACCCGGTACTATATAAAGCCTGCCGCAGCGGAAGCCATGGCGTCCGGCGAGAGACCTCCGTCCTTGTTGTCCGGCTTTAGCGCATCCTTTGGTGTTGTGGAACGTTCCTGGATTTCTCCAGTCAGCATCAGGAGTGCAAGCATGAGATATATTTCGATCGCAACCGCGCCGGCCGGGCTTTTTATCGGCTTTGCCTTGTGGGCGGCGCCGACAGCCTCCGCGGCAAGCTTCGACTGCGACCGCGCCAATCTCGCGGTAGATGAAAAGGTGATCTGCGATACGAGGTCGCTCAACGACGCGGACGTGAAGATGGTGACCACCTTCGACATTCTCGTAAACCTGCTGCCCATGGGCAACCGCGACAAGCTTCAAGAGGAACAGAGCGCCTGGCTCAAGAAGCGTCAGTCCTGCGGCGAAGACATCGAATGCATCCGAACCGCCTATGCCGAGCGGATGAAGCAGCTCGACGAAGCCTACAGGAACTTGAGCAGGCCGCTGTGACGACGACCCAGCTTCAATCTCCTATTCAGGCAATATCCGCACGGCGCCCTTATCGGCGCTGGCGGCGAAGGCGGCATAGGCTTTCAGCGCGGTCGTGACGTTGCGCTTGCGGGGAACCGCCGGCTTCCAGCCAAGCGCTTCCTGCTCATGGCGGCGGGCGGCAAGTTCGGCATCGGAAACCGCAAGATGGATGGTGCGGTTCGGAATGTCGATCTCGATGATGTCCCCCTGACGGACCAGACCGATCGCGCCACCCTGGGCGGCTTCCGGCGAAGCATGGCCGATCGAAAGGCCGGACGTACCGCCCGAAAAGCGGCCGTCGGTGATCAGCGCGCAAGCCTTGCCGAGCCCCTTCGACTTCAGGTAGCTCGTCGGATAGAGCATTTCCTGCATGCCCGGTCCGCCCTTTGGCCCTTCGTAACGGATGACGACGACGTCGCCTGCCTTCACCTCATTGCCGAGAATACCTTTTACCGCGGCGTCCTGGCTTTCGAAAACGACGGCCGGGCCGCTGAACTTCAAGATGCTCTCGTCGACACCGGCGGTCTTCACGATGCAGCCGTCCAAGGCAATATTGCCGTAAAGGACTGCAAGCCCCCCATCCTTCGAGAACGGATGTTCGACCGAGCGGATGACGCCCTTCTCGCCGTCGGCATCCAGATCGTCCCAGCGCGAGGACTGGCTGAAGGCGACCTGGGTGGGGACGCCGCCAGGTGCCGCGCGGAAGAACTCGCGCACCGTTTCGCTGTTAGTGCGGGTGATATCCCAGCGGTCGATCGCATCTCCCAGCGTGGTCGCATGGACCGTGCCGCAGTCGCGATTGAGCAGGCCTCCGCGATCCAGTTCGCCCAGAATGCGCATGATGCCGCCGGCGCGGTGGACGTCCTCCATATGCACGTCGCTCTTGGCCGGTGCGACCTTGGAGAGGCACGGAACCTTGCGCGACAGCCGGTCAATATCCTCCATGCCGAAGTCGATGCCGCCTTCATAGGCAGCGGCGAGAATATGCAGCACGGTATTGGTCGAACCGCCCATGGCGATGTCGAGCGACATGGCGTTTTCGAAAGCCTCCTTGGTGGCGATCGAACGCGGCAGAACGCTTTCGTCCTCCTGTTCGTAGTAGCGGCGGGCGAGATCGACGATCAAATGGCCGGCTTCGACGAAAAGGCGCTTGCGGTCGGAATGGGTGGCGAGCGTGGAGCCGTTGCCCGGCAGCGACAGGCCGAGCGCTTCGGTCAGGCAGTTCATGGAATTGGCGGTGAACATGCCGGAGCACGAGCCGCAGGTCGGACAGGCCGAACGTTCGATCGCCTGGACATCAGCGTCGGAAACAGCCTCGTCGGCGGCGGCAACCATCGCGTCGACCAGGTCCAGCGCTACAGTCTTGCCATGCAGGACAACCTTGCCGGCTTCCATCGGGCCGCCGGACACGAAGACCGCCGGAATGTTGAGGCGCATGGCGGCATTCAGCATGCCGGGGGTGATCTTGTCGCAGTTGGAAATGCAGACCATGGCGTCGGCGCAGTGGGCATTGACCATGTATTCCACCGAGTCGGCGATGATTTCGCGCGACGGCAGCGAATAGAGCATACCGTCGTGGCCCATGGCGATGCCGTCATCGACGGCGATCGTGTTGAATTCCTTGGCGACGCCTCCGGCAGCCTCTATCTCGCGGGCGACGAGCTGGCCGAGATCCTTGAGATGCACATGGCCTGGGACGAACTGGGTGAAGGAGTTGACGACGGCGATGATCGGTTTGCCGAAATCGCTGTCTTTCATCCCGGTGGCACGCCAGAGCCCGCGCGCGCCAGCCATGTTGCGGCCATGGGTCGTGGTTCTGGAGCGATAAGCAGGCATGGTGTTGTCCTCGATGTCTTTCGGGTGTGCAACAGTCTACCGCTTTCCCGGCGGCCGCGCAAAAACCCTTAGTTTTGCGGCTTTCCTACCGCAAAGGGCAATGAGTGTCACTATCATGACAGGCCAAAGCGGTACGGTTGCCCGCTAGCCTATCTCTGCCGAAGCTCGTCCGGATGTATGCCGAAGTGATCGAGGATCACATGCAGGTTCCGGCGATGCGACTTGAAGAAGAGGTCGAAGACATCGCCCGCCAGAGGCACGCTGCCGAGGATGGAATCGGCTGCGACATTGCCGAGCATCCGCGCGAGCTTCGCCGGCGGCAGGCCGAGCCTGCGGGCTTCATTGACGATATAAAGACCGACCAGGGCGCCGCCGGCATCGCCGACGAGTGGAACGAGGCCGAGGACCGAATCCGCGCCGAAGCGGATTCCGGTCCCGGGAATGCGGATTGCCGTATCCATCAGCCGCGCGATCGCCGCCAATCGGCGCAGGCGCCGCAGATGTTCTGCGCGATCGGTGAATTCGCCGTCCGTCCTCGCGTCCCAGCTGCGTGTCGTCATCCGCCATCTCCTATCGCAGGCTTTGTCACCCTACGGTGAGAACCCTTAAACCGGAGATGGGGTTCCCGGCATGCCTTTTCCATACCGAAAGCGATCGTTTCCTCACGCAAACGTGGTCCGCCGCAATCTTTGCGATGCTGTGAAACCTTTCCGTTCCGCGTTACGTATAGGAAGAAAAGGCACCTGTGCCTTGAGAGGAGATTTCGTCATGTCCGCCCATCGTCCGCCGCATATTCCGGCCTCGGAAATCACACCGCGCGAGATCTACATGTCCCGCCGAAGCTTCATGGGGACGGCGGCTGCCGGCCTCCTCATCGGCGGCACCGGCGGTGCGCTGGCGGCACCACTTACCGCCTCGCCCAGCGCTTTCAAAGTGGACGAACCACTGACGCCCAAGGAAGCCGTGACCGCCTACAACAATTTCTACGAATTCGGCGTCAACAAGGAGGATCCGTCGCAGAATGCAGGGGAATTCAAGCCGACCCCGTGGACCGTCAAGGTCGACGGCTTGGTCGGCAAGCCGAAGGAGTTCGGTCTCGAAGAACTCATGAAGATACCGCTCGAAGACCGCACCTATCGGATGCGCTGCGTCGAAGGCTGGTCGATGGTCATTCCCTGGATCGGCTTCCCTCTTTCGGCCCTGCTCGATCAGGTGGAACCGCTCGGCAGCGCCAAATATGTCGCTTTCGAAACGGTCGTGCGGCCGGAGGAGATGCCCGGCCAGAAAGGCTTCTTCCAACCTCTGCCCTGGCCCTATATCGAAGGCCTGCGGCTTGACGAAGCCCGGCATCCCCTGACTATTCTTGCGGTCGGCCTCTATGGCGAAACGCTGCCGAACCAAAACGGTGCCCCGATCCGTCTCGTCGTGCCATGGAAATATGGCTTCAAGAGCATCAAATCGATCGTCAAGATCTCGCTGGTCGAACAGCAGCCGCAGACGACCTGGAAGAACGCCAATGCGCGTGAATACGGCTTCTATTCCAACGTCAATCCGGCGGTCGACCACCCCCGGTGGAGTCAGGCGACCGAACAGCGGATCGGCGAAGGCGGCTTCTTCGGCGCAGGGCGCCGGCCGACCCTGCCGTTCAACGGCTATGCAGAGCAGGTGGCAAGCCTCTATGCAGGCCTCGACCTCAAGGCGAACTATTGAGAATGGCGGTCCTCCCCACCCTGCCCCGCCGATATCACTCCGCCAGCATCTGGATGCTCTATGTGATCGGACTCTGTCCCGCCGCCTGGTATTTCTACCTGGCGGCCACCGGCGGGCTGGGCTTCAACCCCGTCAAGGAATTCGAGCATCTCCTTGGCATCTGGGCGCTGCGCTTCATCATCGCGACGCTCGCGATCACCCCGCTGCGCGATCTCGCCGGCATCAACTGGATCCGCTACCGGCGCGCACTTGGGCTTCTCGCCTTCTATTACGTCCTGATGCATTTTTCGGTCTATGCACTGCTCGACCTCAGGCTCGACCTCGGGGCGGTCGGCGGCGACATTGCGAAGAGGCCTTACATCACCATCGGATTTGCTTGCCTCCTGCTCCTCCTCCCGCTCGCACTCACCTCCAACAACTGGTCTATCCGTAAGCTCCAGCAGGGCTGGAACAAGCTTCACAAGCTCGTCTACCTGATCGCGGCCGGCGGTGCGTTCCACTATGTGCTCGCGGTCAAATCGGTTACACTGGTGCCGTTCATCCACGTTGCGCTCGTCGTCCTGTTGCTCGCTTACCGCCCGCTGCGGCGACCGGTTCTCAACTGGAGGCGCGGCAAGCCTGCCTTACGGCCAGCACGTTAAACGGAGGAATACGACAGAGTTGACGTTTCACGGGGCCGTGACGACTATCCCGCGATGGGAAGAAATGCCGGTAACCAAGTGGAGCCGACAGCGGTCCTCGACCCCGACGGTCTGGGCCAGGGCTGGTGGATAGACTTGCTTTGGTGGTGGCGTTTCCGGCAAAGTCGGCGGAGTGCCATTTCCTGGTTCAAGCCGACGCCGGCCGATGAGGACCGGATAGGACGCCATCCGCAAATCCAACGTTTCGGCGACGTCACAATCGCCACCGCACAATTTGACGGCAAACAGTGGATCGCCCGGGAGCGCGACTGGTTCGGTTGGCCGGATCCCCCGCGTTACGCGTTGTTCGCCCTTCAGGGAGAGGCGATCTGGATGGCGAGGGACTTCGATCGCTGGCCACCCTCCTGGTCCGGACCGCCGACGGCAGACCAGCAACCGCCGGCGACATGATGCGAGCGCCCATCCGATGCAAAGACTGGGCCTCACCGGCGAAATGGTTGTCCCGATAATGGCAAAGGCCGGGCTCGCGCCCGGCCTTTCTTCGGACCGCGGGAAATCGGCCCTGCTGCGCCCTTGGGGGAGGAAGCGCAGATACTAGTATTGAACACCGATGGGAAACGCCGTTCATTGATGCAGCTCAAACATCGGCACAACAACGTCAGTGCTGACGCAGAAAAGCCGGGCGTTGCCACCCGGCTTTTTCTAAATTCCGACTATGCGGACAGGATTATGCGGCTTCGGCAGCTTCTGCTTCAGCAGCAACACGAGCCTTGTCGGCTGCGCCCTTGGCGTCGACATCGCGCTCGACGAACTCGATGACGGCCATGGCAGCGTTGTCGCCCTGGCGGAAGCCAGCCTTCATGATACGCAGGTAACCGCCGTTGCGGGTTGCGTAACGCGAGGCAATGGCGTCGAACAGCTTCTTGACGGCGTCCTGATCCTGGATCTGCGAGATCGCCTGGCGGCGAGCGTGCAGGTCGCCGCGCTTGCCGAGGGTGACGAGCTTTTCGACGATCGGACGGATTTCCTTCGCCTTCGGCAGGGTCGTCACGATCTGCTCGTGAGTGATGAGCGAAGCCGCCATGTTGGCGAACATCGCCTTGCGGTGGCTTGCGGTACGATTGAGCTTGCGGCCGGCTACTCCGTGGCGCATGGCTATTCTCCTTTAATGCAGGGACCCACTCTTCTTAGGGCCTGCCGTTTCCTGGCACATACAGACATCCGGATCTTTGGACAAGGTGCCTGCTGTTTGACGGGGAAAGGCAGTCAAAACCTGCCTTTGCTAATTTCAGTACTGGTCTTCGTAGCGCTTGGCGAGATCTTCGATATTTTCCGGCGGCCAGGCGGGAACTTCCATACCAAGATGGAGGCCCATGGATGCCAGAACTTCCTTGATCTCGTTCAGCGACTTGCGACCGAAATTCGGAGTGCGCAGCATTTCCGCCTCGGTCTTCTGGATGAGGTCGCCGATATAAACGATGTTGTCGTTCTTCAGGCAGTTGGCCGAACGGACAGAGAGTTCCAGTTCGTCCACCTTCTTGAGGAGCGCCGGGTTGAACGCCAACTCGGTGACGGATTCTTCTTCGGCTTCCTTCTGCGGTTCGTCGAAATTGACGAACACGCCGAGCTGGTCCTGAAGGATCCGGGCGGCGAAGGCAACAGCGTCTTCGCCTGTGACCGAGCCGTCAGTTTCGATCGTCATGGTCAGCTTGTCATAGTCGAGAACCTGTCCTTCACGGGTGTTTTCCACCTTGTAGGACACCTTCTTGACCGGGGAATAGAGGCTGTCGACCGGGATAAGCCCGATCGGAGCGTCTTCCGCGCGGTTGCGATCGGCCGGGACATAGCCCTTGCCGTTGTTGACCGTGAACTCCATGCGGATTTCTGCGCCCTCGTCGAGTGTGCAGATCACGTGGTCGGGGTTCAGGATCTCAATATCGCCGACCGTCTGAATGTCGCCGGCGGTGACAGCGCCTGGGCCCTGCTTGCGCACAACCATGCGCTTGGCATCGTCGCCATCCATCTTGATGGCGATTTCCTTGATGTTGAGCACGATGTCCGTCACATCTTCCCGGACGCCCGGGATGGAGGAGAACTCATGCAATACGCCGTCGATCTGCACTGCGGTAACAGCAGCACCGCGCAGAGACGACAGAAGCACGCGGCGAAGCGCGTTGCCGAGCGTCAGACCGAAGCCGCGCTCCAGGGGTTCGGCAACCAGCGTTGCCTTGGTACGGCCGGAGGAGGAGAATTCCACCTTGTTCGGCTTGATCAGTTCCTGCCAGTTCTTCTGGATCATGACTAAATACCTTCCGTTCGTTGCCACCATTCAATCGTGGCAACCGAGCATGAGGAACACCGAGAGGAACAGAGATGTTCATCGGCTATATGGGTAAAGCCGCCGAACCTCCGAGAGAGGATCAGGCGGCTATGCCCGAGTTCACGAGAGAGGCCGCCCTTCGGCAGCCCCTTCCATTCCGACGATCAGACGCGGCGCTTCTTACGCGGGCGGCAGCCGTTGTGCGGGATCGGGGTCACATCGCGGATCGAGGTGATCATGAAGCCGGCAGCCTGCAGAGCGCGCAGAGCCGATTCACGGCCGGAGCCCGGACCGCAAACTTCGACTTCCAGCGACTTCATGCCATGCTCCTGAGCCTTCTTGGCGCAGTCTTCGGCAGCGATCTGAGCCGCGAACGGGGTCGACTTGCGCGAACCCTTGAAGCCCTTGGCACCAGCAGACGACCAGGCAATGGCATTGCCCTGCGCGTCAGTGATGGTGATCATCGTATTGTTGAAGGTTGAATTGACGTGAGCTACGCCCGACGTGATATTCTTGCGTTCGCGGCGGCGAACGCGGGTGGCTTCCTTGGCCATATTATCCCTTTCGTTGATCTCTGCACCGCCGTAATTCCAGCGGCTCCACCTTGGAGTGATCCATAAACGTCACGGCGAGCAGCGGCAACGCCCCTACCCACCAAGACCGATCACCCAAAATTACTTCTTCTTGCCAGCAATCGCCTTAGCCGGACCCTTGCGGGTACGGGCGTTGGTGTGCGTGCGCTGACCGCGAACCGGAAGGCCGCGGCGATGACGCAGGCCGCGGTAGCAGCCGAGGTCCATCAAGCGCTTGATGTTCATCGAGGTTTCGCGACGAAGGTCACCTTCGACCTGATAGTCGCGGTCGATGGTTTCGCGGATCTGGAGGACTTCCGAGTCCGTCAGCTGATGGACGCGCTTCTCAGCCGGAATACCGACCTTTTCCACGATTTCCTGCGCAAATTTCGTGCCGATCCCGTGAATGTAGGTCAGCGCGATAACGACGCGCTTCGCAGTCGGGATGTTGACGCCAGCGATACGTGCCACGCCTATTCTCCTTGGTTCCAGTTGCCATCCGGCAAGTGGTACTTCTTCTATGAGAGCAGCCACTCAGCGGCCGCCAGTTCAAACGCCATACGGAACAGGTCAAAACGACCGGTCCCGGATGTCCTTGCGGGAAATCCGCGCCGATCGCTCAATAGCTGTCGCGAGTTGGCGCGGTGTTTAGCGGAATCAGCGCCGAAATGCAACCGCTCCGCCCAAGATTCTTTAACAGATCGATGACGGCCTCCTAGAGAGCCGCCAGGATTGCCTCGATATCAGCCGTGACCTCGTCGATCTCGGCCATGCCATCCACAACCTTGAGCTTGCCCTTGGCGTGGTAATAACCGATCAGCGGCGAGGTCTCCTTGTAATAGACCTCGAGACGCTTGGTCATGGTCTCGGCATTGTCGTCCGGCCGGCGCTTGAAATGCGTCGAGCCGCACTTGTCGCAGACGCCCTCGCTTGCCGGCTTCTTGTCCGTATCGTGATAGACCGTACCGCACTGGGCGCAGGAATACCGGCCCGAGACGCGGCGAACGAGCTCTTTGTCGTCCACACGCAGCTCGATGACCACGGAAAGATCGAGGCCCTTCGACCGCAACATTTCCTCGGTCGCATCGGCCTGGACGAGCGTGCGGGGGAAACCGTCGAGGATAAAGCCGTTGGCGGCATCCGCCTGGTCGATTCGCTCGGAGACGATCGCGTTGACGATGTCGTCGGAGACGAGGTTGCCTGCGTCCATAACCGCCTTGGCGCGCTTGCCGACTTCCGTCTCGGCGGCCACCGCGGCCCGAAGCATGTCCCCCGTGGAGAGCTGCGGTATGCCGTGCTTCTCCACGATCCGCTGGGCCTGGGTTCCCTTACCCGCGCCCGGCGGCCCCAAAAGAATCAATCTCATCGTCCCCTCTTTCCTCCGCGCAGTTTCGACTTCTTGATCAGACCCTCATACTGCTGCGCAATGAGATGTCCCTGAATCTGTGCAACCGTATCGAGGGTTACACTGACAACGATCAAAAGCGAAGTACCACCAAGGGCTAATGGCACGCCCGTGCGGGCAACCAGGAACTCCGGCAGGATGCAGACGAAGACGAGGTAAATCGCGCCGACCACCGTGATGCGGGTCAGCACGTAATCGATGTATTCGGCTGTGCGCTCGCCCGGACGGATGCCGGGAATGAAGCCGCCATGCTTCTTCAGATTGTCCGCCGTATCCTTCGGATTGAAGACGATCGCGGTATAGAAGAAGGCGAAGAAGGCGATCAGCATGCCGTAGAAGAGCATGAACAGCGGCTGGCCGTGACCGAGCGCAGAAATGATCATGGTCGCCCAGTTCGGGAGCTGGCTGTTGCCTGCAAAGCCTGCCGCCGTCGCCGGCAGAAGCAGCAGCGACGAGGCAAAGATCGCCGGGATGACGCCCGAGGTATTGAGCTTCAACGGCAGGTGCGACGTATCGCCCTGGAACATGCGGTTGCCGACCTGGCGCTTCGGATACTGGATCAGAAGGCGGCGCTGGGCGCGCTCGACAAACACGATCAGGGCGATGACCCCGATGGCCACCACGATGACAGTGAGAATCAGCGCCGTCGGAAGGGCGCCGGTGCGGCCGAGTTCCAGTGTGCCGGCCAGTGCGGTCGGAAGACCTGCGGCAATGCCAGCGAAGATGATCAGCGAAATGCCGTTGCCGATGCCGCGCGAGGTGATCTGCTCGCCGAGCCACATCAGGAACATGGTTCCGCCAAGGAGCGTCACAACGGTGGAAATGCGGAAGAACCAGCCTGGATCCGCGACGATCCCCTGCCCGCTCTCGAGGCCGACGGCGATACCATAGGCCTGCAAGGTGCCGAGCAGGACGGTGCCGTAACGGGTGTACTGGTTGATGATCTTGCGGCCTGCCTCGCCTTCCTTCTTGAGGTTCTCAAGCGAAGGCACGACCGAGGTCATCAGCTGCACGATGATCGACGCGGAAATATACGGCATGATGCCGAGGGCGAAGATCGCCATGCGCTCGACGGCGCCGCCGGCAAACATGTTGAAGAGGCCGAGAATGCCGCCAGCCTGGCCGCGGAAAGCCTGAGCGTAGGCTTCGGGGTTCAGGCCCGGAAGCGGGATATGCGTGCCGAGGCGATAAACCAGCAATGCTGCAAGGGTAAACCACAGCCGCTTTTTGAGGTCCTCCGCCTTGGCGAAGGTGGAAAAATTCAGATTGGAGGCAAGTTGTTCCGCTGCAGAAGCCATGCAATTCTCCGCCCGACCAAATCTCCGGCGGCGGGGGAAATGCCGTACCCGGAAAGCAGTCTAAAAATTCTGGTTCAAAAAAACCGGGCGCGGAGATTGCGGACGCAATCGGATGCCTCACCCTGTTTTCCGTATGATCCCGGTCAGGCGACCAACAGGATCGCTTCGGGATCGTGAGGCTCACATATGGAGATAAAATCGCCCGGTGTGAAGCTCAAACCGGGCGACTTTCAAACGATTTATTCCGCCGCAGCTTCAGCTACAGCGAGAAGCTTCACCGAACCGCCGGCCTTTTCGATCTTTTCGACGGCAGCTTTGGAAGCGCCGGCAACTTCGATCGATACCTTAGCCTTAAGTTCGCCGTCGGACAGGATGCGCACGCCGTCCTTCGGGCGACGGATGACACCGGCAGCCTTGAGGGCAGCCGCGTCGATCGTGGCCTTCGGGTCGAGCTTCTTAGCATCGATCGCGGTCTGGATACGGCCGAGCGAAACGACGACGTAGTCAGAGGCGAAGATGTTGTTGAAGCCGCGCTTCGGCAGGCGGCGATAGATCGGCATCTGGCCGCCTTCGAAGCCGTTGATCGCAACGCCGGAACGGGCCTTCTGACCCTTCACGCCCCGACCACCGGTCTTGCCCTTGCCGGAACCGATACCGCGACCGACGCGGATACGATCCTTGGTGGCGCCTTCGTTGTCCTTGATCTCATTCAGTTTCATGGTCAATTCCTCCGTCTCACTTCTCGTCGACAACGCGAACGAGATGCTGGACAGCCCGGATCATGCCACGAACGGAAGGAGTGTCTTCCAGGGTGCGGACCCGGTGCATCTTGTTGAGGCCCAAACCAACCAGCGTTGCGCGCTGGACAGCCGGACGGCGAATAGGCGAGCCGATCTGTTCGACCGTGATCGTCTTTGCTTCAGTCTTCTTCGTAGCCTTGGCCATGGATCAGACTCCTCTTATTCTTCAGACGCGTTGCCGGAAGCGGCGCGGCGAGCCTGCAGCGTGGCGTATTTGAGACCACGCTGAGCTGCAACGTCCTTCGGATGCACCTGATGCTTCAGGGCGTCGAACGTGGCGCGAACCATGTTATAAGGGTTCGACGAACCGGTCGACTTGGCGACAACATCGTGCATGCCAAGGGTTTCGAAAACGGCGCGCATCGGGCCGCCGGCGATGATGCCGGTACCGGCCTTAGCGGAGCGCAGCAGAACCTTGCCGGCGCCGTGACGGCCGTTGACGTCGTGATGCAGCGTACGGCCATCGCGCAGCGGTACGAAGATCAGTTCGCGCTTGGCAGCTTCAGTTGCCTTGCGGATGGCTTCCGGCACTTCGCGTGCCTTGCCATGGCCAAAGCCAACGCGGCCCTTCTGGTCGCCAACGACGACGAGGGCTGCGAAACCAAAACGACGGCCGCCCTTGACGACCTTGGCGACGCGGTTGATCGCGACCAGCTTGTCGACGAATTCGCTATCGCGCTCTTCGCGGCTCTGGCGATCTTCGCGCTGGCCTCTTCTTTCTTGTGCCATTGTCCTTTTCCTTTTTCTTTTCCGGGTGCAACGGGCAATTTCCGGGAGCCAACCATCCCCTGTCCGTGAAGGACTAGGATGGAACGACTGATGATTGCGGCAGAACCGCGTTTCGCCCGGCCTCCCCTCTTTGAAGGAAACCGGGCGAAAATTCTTAGAAGCTCAGACCGCCTTCGCGGGCAGCTTCGGCGAGCGCCTTGATGCGGCCGTGATAGATGAAGGCGCCGCGATCGAACACGACTTCCTTGACACCGGCCTTGGCGGCACGTTCGGCTACCAGCTTGCCGACGGCGGCAGCAGCCGCGACGTCAGCGCCGGTCTTCAGCGCCGAGCGCAGATCAGCGTCGAGCGTGGAAGCGGCAGCAAGAGTGCGGCCGGCCACGTCATCGATGACCTGGACATATATGTTCTTCGACGAGCGATGAACCGACAGGCGCGGACGGCCGTTGGCAACCGCCTTGATCTGGCGGCGCACGCGGCTCGCGCGCTTTGCAAGTGCTTGTTTCCTGCTAGCCATTTCGCGTGATCCTTACTTCTTCTTGCCTTCCTTGCGGACGATCCGTTCCTCGGCGTACTTGACGCCTTTGCCCTTGTAGGGCTCCGGACCGCGGTATTCGCGGATTTCCGCGGCAACCTGACCGACCTGCTGCTTATCGATGCCGGTCACGACGATTTCCGTCGGCTTCGGAACGGCAATGGTGATGCCCTGCGGCGGTTCATAGACCACGTCGTGGGAGAAACCGAGCGCCAGCTGCAGGTTCTTGCCCTGCATGGACGCGCGGTAACCAACGCCGTTGATCTCGAGCTTGCGCTCAAAACCGTCCTTCACGCCTTTGAAGATGTTTTCGATCATCGTGCGGGACATGCCCCACTTGGAACGAGCATCCTTCGAATCGTTGACCGGGGTCACCGAAACGGCATTGTCTTCGAGTGCCAGCTTGATCTCGTCGTTTGCGACGAAGAACAGCTCGCCCTTCGGGCCCTTGGCAGTCACTTTCTGGCCATCAACAGTGGCCGTGATCCCTGCAGGAACCTGAACGGGCTTTTTACCGATACGAGACATGTTTCAATCCTGTCTGTTCGTTATGGAGTTCCCCTGCTCAAGTCTTAGAAGACCGAGCAGAGAACCTCGCCACCAACGTTCTGTTCGCGAGCCTGGTGATCGGCCATCACGCCCTTCGGGGTCGAAAGGATGGTGATGCCGAGGCCGTTCGCGACCTGCGGAATGGACTTTACCGAGACATAGACCCGGCGGCCCGGCTTGGAGACGCGCCCGATCTCACGGATCACCGACGCACCTTCGTAGTACTTGAGTTCGATTTCGATTTCGGACTTGCCGTTACCGTAATCGATTTCCGAATAACCGCGGATGTAGCCTTCCGCCTGCAGAACGTCGAGGACGCGAGCGCGCAGCTTGGAAGCCGGCGTGCTTACGGTCGACTTGCGGCGAGCGGCACCATTGCGGATACGGGTGAGCATATCGCCCAAGGGATCAGTCATGGTCATCTAACGATCTCCTTACCAGCTCGACTTGACGATGCCCGGCACTTTGCCGAGGTTGCCAAGCTCACGAAGCGCGATACGCGACATCTTGAGCTTGCGATAGAAAGCGCGCGGGCGACCGGTGACTTCGCAACGGTTGCGGATACGCGTCTTCGAGCCATCGCGCGGCAGCGAAGCGAGCTTGATAGTTGCTTTGAACCGCTCTTCGATCGGAAGGTCCTGGTTCATGATGGTCGCCTTCAGAACAGCGCGCTTGGCAGCGTGCTGAGCGACGGTCTTGCGGCGGCGCTTGTTCTTTTCAACTGCGCTGGTTTTCGCCATATCGGGAGTTCCTTTTTAACGCTCGTCGTTACGGTTACTGACGGAACGGGAAGTTGAACTCTTTCAGAAGAGCCCGCGCTTCGTCGTCGTTGGTCGCCGTCGTGCAAACGATGATGTCCATGCCCCACATCTGATCAACCTTGTCGTAGTTGATCTCAGGGAACACAATGTGTTCCTTGATGCCCATGGCGAAGTTGCCACGGCCGTCAAAGCTTTTTGGATTCAGGCCGCGGAAGTCGCGAACGCGCGGAAGCGCGATGTTGACCAGGCGATCCAGGAATTCATACATGCGGGCGCCGCGCAAAGTGACCTTCGCGCCGATCGGCATCTGTTCGCGGACCTTGAAGCCTGCGATCGAGTTGCGAGCGCGCGTGATGACCGGCTTCTGACCGGCGATCGCTGCGAGGTCTGCAGCAGCAACGGTTGGCTTCTTCGAGTCAGCCGTCGCTTCGCCAACGCCCATGTTGATCACGATCTTGTCCAGCTTCGGGATCATCATCTCGTTTGCGTAGGAGAACTGCTCCTTCAGCGCGCCGCGGATGCGGGAAACATATTCCTTCTTGAGCCGCGGCTCATATTTTGCCTCAGCCATCGATCACATCTCCCGTACGCTTGGCCACACGCACCTTCTTGCCGTCGACAACGGAGAAGCCAACACGGGTCGGCTTGCCGTCTTTCGCGGCGATCGCGATGTTCGACAGGTGAATGGAAGCTTCCTTGTTGATGATGCCAGCTTCCTGCGTCTGAGACTGACGCTGGTGGCGCTTCACCATGTTGATGCCACGCACGACGGCGCGGTCTTCCTTCGGCAGAACCTGAAGCACTTCGCCAGTGCGGCCCTTGTCCTTGCCGGTCAATACGACGACGTTGTCGCCCTTCTTAATCTTCTGCATGTCTCGCGCTCCCTTACAGTACTTCCGGAGCCAGCGAGATGATCTTCATGTGGTTCTTGGCGCGAAGTTCGCGCGGAACCGGTCCGAAGATACGGGTGCCGATCGGCTCTTTCTTGTTGTCGATGAGGACCGCTGCGTTGTTGTCGAAGCGGATGACGCTGCCGTCCGGACGACGGATGTCCTTGGCGGTACGCACAACAACCGCCTTCATCACATCACCCTTCTTGACGCGGCCGCGCGGGATGGCTTCCTTGATCGAAACGACGATGACGTCGCCGATGGAAGCATACTTACGCTTCGAGCCGCCCAGCACCTTGATGCACATGACACGACGTGCGCCGGAATTGTCCGCCACGTCGAGGTTTGTTTGCATCTGAATCATGTCAGGTCGCCTTTTTCTAATGACCGGCGCTACCGAACGCTGAAAACGTACGGAGCCGGCTTTGGACAGAATTTCGATGTGCGCGGGATGGGTCTTGCCAAGGTGGTTTCCCTGAAAGGGACCTTCCCTGCGCTCAAAGCAAAAGAACGCCCGTTACCGAGCGTCCTGCGCCAATGCGCTGCTTCATACAGATATTTCAGCCAGACGCAAGGGCCTGGCCGAAATCTCTGTAAAATTAAGCCTGGGCGGCAACCACCGTCCAGCGCTTATCCTTGGAGATCGGCGCGCATTCCTCGATGGAAACAACGTCACCAACCTTGTACTGATTGTTCTCGTCATGCGCCTTGTACTTCTTGGAACGGCGGACCGTCTTTTGAAGCAGCGGATGCGCGAATCGGCGCTCTACCCGGACAACAACGGTCTTCTCGTTCTTGTCGGAAACGACTACGCCCTGCAGAATGCGTTTCGGCATATTATTCTTCCTTAAGCCTTGGCTTCTGCCGCCTTCTGGCGGGCAATGGTTTTCACGCGGGCGATATCCTTGCGGACTTCGTTGATGCGCGAGGACTTTTCCAACTGACCGGTGGCCTTCTGGAAGCGCAGGTTGAACTGCTCCTTCTTGAGGTCGGCGAGCTTGTCCTTGAGCTGATCGGCCGTGAGGCCGCGTACGTCTTCGGCTTTCATCGTGCCTTCTCCTTACTCTGCGATGCGCTGTACGAAGCGCGTCTTGACCGAGAGCTTGGCGGCGCCGAGACGAAGCGCCTCGCGGGCGAGCTCCTCCGAAACACCATCGATCTCGAACATCATGCGGCCGGGCTTGACCTTGCAGGCCCAGTATTCGACAGAGCCCTTGCCCTTACCCATACGCACTTCGGTCGGCTTCGCGGTCACCGGAACGTCCGGGAATACGCGGATCCACACACGGCCGGCGCGCTTCATGGCACGCGTGATCGCGCGGCGGGCCGCCTCGATCTCGCGGGCATTGACGCGGTTGGGTTCCTGGGACTTCAGGCCGAATTCGCCGAAGGCCAGATCGAAGCCGCCCTTGGCCACACCCTTGATGCGACCCTTGAACTGCTTGCGGTACTTGGTACGCTTTGGCTGCAACATTTTCTTACTTCTCCGAGCTTATCTTTCGCCAGCGTTGATCAAGCGTTTTCGCGTTCGCGGCGACGATCACCACGATCGCCACGGTCACGTTCACGGCTTGCCGGACCCTGCGCGTCGCCTTCCAGCGCGCGACGTTCGGAAGCCATCGGATCGTGCTCAAGGATCTCGCCCTTGAAGATCCAGACCTTGATGCCGCAGATGCCGAATGCGGTTTCGGCTTCAGCCGTACCGTAATCGATGTCAGCGCGCAGCGTGTGAAGCGGAACGCGACCTTCGCGGTACCATTCCGTACGGGCGATTTCGGCACCGCCGAGACGGCCGGCGCAGGTGATCTTGATGCCTTCGGCGCCAAGACGCATGGCGGACTGAACAGCACGCTTCATCGCACGGCGGAAAGCCACGCGGCGCTCGAGCTGCTGAGCGATCGACTGGGCGACGAGCGTCGAGTCGATTTCCGGCTTGCGCACTTCGACGATGTTGAGGTGCGTTTCCGAATTGGTCATCGTGGCGATCTTCTTGCGAAGCTTCTCGATGTCCGCACCCTTCTTGCCGATGATCAGACCCGGGCGAGCCGAGTGGATCGTAACGCGGCACTTCTTGTGCGGACGCTCGATGACCACCTTGGCGATACCGGCCTGCTTCAGCTCCTGCATCAGGTAGGCGCGGATCTTCAGATCCTCATGGAGGAGCTGGCCGTATTCGGCATTGTCCGCGAACCAGCGGCTGTCCCAGGTACGGTTGATGCCGAGGCGAAAACCGATCGGATTAATTTTCTGGCCCATTATGCGGCCTCCCCTTTTTCCTCGACTTCGCGAACGACGATCGTCAGGTGCGCAAACGGCTTCTCGATGCGAGATGCACGGCCGCGGCCACGAGCGTGGAAACGCTTCATCACGATCGACTTGCCGACATAAGCTTCCGAAACGATCAGCGAGTCGACGTCGAGGTCATGGTTGTTTTCGGCATTGGCGATTGCGGACTCGAGAGTCTTCTTCACTGTGCCGGCGATGCGCTTGCGCGAGAATTCAAGTTCTGCAAGCGCGCGTTCGACCTTCTTGCCGCGGATCATGGCGGCAACGAGGTTCAGCTTCTGTGGGCTGACGCGGAGGGTGCGGGCAACTGCCTGCGCCTCATTGTCCTTCAGCCGGCGTTCGGTCTTAGCCTTCGCCATGATTACTTCCTCTTCGCCTTCTTGTCCGCGCCGTGACCGTAATAGGTACGGGTGGGAGCGAATTCACCGAACTTGTGTCCGACCATGTCTTCGTTGACGCTGACCGGAATGTGCTTCGAGCCGTTGTAGACGCCAAACGTCAAACCAACGAACTGCGGCAAGATCGTGGAGCGACGGCTCCACATCTTGATCACTTCACTGCGTCCGCCTTCACGTACCTTCTCAGCCTTCTTGAGAAGATAGCCGTCAACAAACGGACCTTTCCATACTGAACGAGCCATTGAACGACTTCCCTTCTCTTACTTCTTACGGTCGTGGCGGGAGCGCATAATGAACTTGTCGGTGGACTTGTTCGAACGAGTGCGCTTGCCCTTGGTCGGCTTGCCCCACGGGGTGACCGGATGACGGCCACCGGAGGTGCGGCCTTCACCACCGCCGTGCGGGTGGTCGACCGGGTTCATGACGACGCCGCGGTTATGCGGACGCTTGCCGCGCCAGACGGTGCGACCAGCCTTGCCGTCGTTGATGTTGCCGTGGTCCGGGTTGGAAACGGCGCCGACGGTTGCAAGGCACGAGCCCGGCACCAGGCGCTGTTCACCCGAGTTCAGGCGGAGGATCGCCATGCCGGCATCGCGGCCGACGAGCTGCACGTAGGTGCCTGCCGAACGGGCGATCTGACCGCCCTTGCCCGGCTTCATTTCGACGTTGTGAACGATCGAGCCGACCGGGATGTACTGCAGCGGCATGGTGTTGCCCGGCTTTACGTCGACAGCCTTGTCGGATGCGATGACCTTGTCGCCCGCAGCAAGGCGCTGCGGTGCGAGGATGTAGGCCAATTCGCCGTCCTCGTACTTGACGAGCGCGATGAACGCGGTGCGGTTCGGGTCGTATTCCAGACGCTCGACCGTGCCTTCGACGTCGAACTTGCGACGCTTGAAGTCGACCAGGCGGTAAGTACGCTTGTGACCGCCGCCGATGAAGCGGGCGGTGATGCGACCGAGGTTGTTACGGCCGCCACTCTTGGAGAGACCTTCCGTCAGCGTCTTGACAGGCTTGCCCTTCCAAAGGCCGGACCGGTCGACGATGACCAGCTGACGCTGGCTCGGGGTCGTCGGGTTGAAGCTTTTCAATGCCATTATCTTATACCTCAGAGACCGGTGGAGACGTCGATCGTCTGACCTTCGGCCAGGGTCACGACAGCCTTCTTTACGTCCTTCTGCTTGCCGATGAAGCCGCGGAACCGCTTCACCTTGCCCTTGCGGACAAGCGTGTTGACGGCCGTGACCTTCACGCCGAACAGCGCCTCTACGGCAGCCTTGATCTCCGGCTTGGAAGCAGTCTTGGCAACGTTGAAGACGACCTGGTTCTGCTCGGATGCCAGCGTCGACTTTTCGGTGATCGCCGGCGAGACGATCACATCATAGTGGCGAAGATCCGTCATTTGAACCGCTCCTCCAGAGCTTCTACCGCAGCCTTGGAAAGCACGAGCTTGCCGCGGCGCAGGATATCGTAAACATTGATGCCCTGAACCGGCAGAACATCGACGTTCGGGATGTTCTGAGCGGCGAGCTTGAAGTTGTTGTCGAGCTCGGCGCCGCCGATGAACAGCGCGTTGGTGAAACCGAGTTCGGCGAAGGAGCCGGCCAGAGCCTTGGTCTTCGCTTCAGCGGCCACCAGGTTGTCGACAATGATGAGGTCTTCCGACTTCATCTTTGCGGACAGGGCGTGACGCAGGGCGAGAGCGCGGACCTTCTTCGGAAGATCATGCTCATGGCTGCGGACGACCGGACCATGAGCACGGCCACCGCCACGGAACTGCGGAGCACGGGCCGAATGGTGACGAGCGCGGCCCGTACCCTTCTGCTTGTACATCTTCGCACCGGTGCGGGAAACTTCCGAACGGCTCTTGGTCTTGTGGCTGCCCTGCTGCTTCTTGGCGAGCTGCCAACGAACCATGCGGGCCAGAATGTCTTCGCGCGGATCGAGGCCGAAAATCTCGTCCGACAGGGAGACCTTGCCGGCGTCTTTTCCCTCGAGGGTCTTGACGTTGTATTCCATTGTAGCTGGCTCCCTTACTTCGCGGCCGACTTGACGGCGTCGCGAACGACGATCCAAGCGCCCTTGGAGCCGGGTACGGCGCCCTTGACGAGGATCAGGCCACGGTTCTCGTCGGTGGAGACGATCTCGAGGTTCTGGGTGGTGACACGCGTCTGGCCCATATGACCAGCCATGCGCTTGCCCTTCCAGACCTTGCCCGGATCCTGGTTGTTACCAGTCGAACCATGCGAACGGTGCGAAACGGACACACCGTGCGTGGCACGCAGACCACCGAAGTTGTGACGCTTCATGGCGCCGGCAAAACCCTTACCGATCGAGGTACCGGTGACGTCCACCAGCTGACCGGCCGTGAAATGATCGGCCTTCAGCTCAGTGCCGACATCGATCATGTTGTCTTCGGAAACGCGAAACTCGACGAGCTTCGCCTTCGGCTCGACATTTGCGACGGCAAAGTTGCCGCGCATCGCCTTGGAGGTGTTCTTTACCTTGGCCGTGCCGGCACCGAGCTGAACGGCGGTGTAGCCATTCTTCTCAACGGTGCGGTGTGCGACGACCTGGCAGTTCTCCAGCCGCAATACGGTTACCGGGATATGCTCGCCGGCGTCGTTGTAGACGCGGGTCATTCCCACCTTCTGTGCAATTACACCCGAACGCATCGGTTCAATCCTTCTCACTCAGTCTGAAACCGAAGTCTCAGAGCTTGATCTCAACATCGACACCAGCGGCGAGATCGAGCTTCATCAGCGCGTCTACCGTCTGCGGTGTCGGGTCAACGATATCGAGAAGGCGCTTGTGGGTGCGCATCTCGAACTGCTCGCGGCTCTTCTTGTCGATGTGGGGGGACCGGTTAACCGTAAACTTCTCGATGCGGGTCGGAAGCGGAACGGGGCCCCGGACGCTAGCACCGGTGCGCTTCGCCGTCGACACGATCTCGCGCGTGGAAGCATCGAGAATCCGGTGATCGAACGCCTTCAGGCGAATGCGGATATTTTGGCCGTTCATTCGACGTTATCCTTGTTGTCTGTTATCCACGTGCCGAACGAAAGGCACGGGTTTGTTCTTTTTCCTAAGGCGGACCACCGGTTTCAAAGATCGAAGGGGACACCGAGCCGGTATCCCTTTCCACTCTCCGGGCCTTTCGACCCACCTTATATTTTGATTGCTGCCCCGATAGCGAAGCAGGGGCAAATCGCGCTCGCGCGCCATTTGCTACATTTTTATGTCATAAGCAAGCGGCTAAACGGCCGCTTGCTTAAAAGAATTCATGCATCCGGCGCAGATCTGGTCTGCACCGGCCCCATCATCGCTTACTCGATGATGGAAGCGACGATGCCGGCGCCGACGGTGCGGCCGCCTTCGCGGATGGCGAAGCGCAGCTTTTCTTCCATCGCGATCGGTACGATCAGCTCGACGTCAACGGTGACGTTGTCGCCAGGCATGACCATTTCCGTGCCTTCCGGAAGCGTCACGATGCCCGTCACGTCCGTCGTGCGGAAGTAGAACTGCGGACGGTAGTTGGTGAAGAACGGCGTATGACGGCCGCCTTCTTCCTTCGTCAGGATGTAGGCTTCGGCCTTGAACTTCTTGTGCGGCTTGACCGAACCCGGCTTGCACAGAATCTGGCCGCGCTCGACGCCGTCACGGTTCACACCGCGGATCAGCGCGCCGATGTTGTCGCCGGCCTGGCCCTGGTCGAGCAGCTTGCGGAACATTTCAACGCCGGTCACCGTCGTCTTCGAGGTCGGGCGGATGCCGACGATCTCGACTTCTTCGCCAACCTTGACGATGCCGCGCTCGACGCGGCCGGTCACGACCGTACCACGGCCGGAGATCGAGAACACGTCTTCGATCGGCATCAGGAACGGCTGGTCGATCGGACGCTCAGGCGTCGGGATGTAGGCGTCAACCGCTGCCATCAGCTCGCGGATCGCGTCTTCGCCGATCTTCTTGTCCGAATCTTCCAGAGCTGCAAGCGCCGAACCCTTGATGATCGGGATGTCGTCGCCCGGGAAGTCGTAGGACGACAGGAGTTCGCGCACTTCCAGTTCGACAAGCTCGAGAAGCTCGGCATCGTCAACCTGGTCGACCTTGTTGAGGAAGACAACGATCGCGGGAACGCCAACCTGACGGGCGAGCAGGATGTGCTCGCGGGTCTGCGGCATCGGGCCGTCGGCGGCCGAGCAGACCAGGATCGCGCCGTCCATCTGTGCGGCACCGGTGATCATGTTCTTCACATAGTCGGCGTGGCCGGGGCAGTCGACGTGCGCATAGTGGCGGTTGGCCGTCTCGTATTCGACGTGCGCCGTCGAAATGGTGATGCCACGGGCCTTTTCTTCAGGAGCCGCGTCGATCTGGTCATAGGCCTTGTATTCGCCGAAATACTTCGTGATCGCGGCCGTCAGCGACGTCTTGCCATGGTCAACGTGACCGATCGTGCCAATGTTGACGTGAGGCTTGTTGCGCTCAAACTTGCTCTTTGCCATTTCCGGCTCTCCGTTCTTGTCCCCGTCAGGGGTTATTCTCTCATTTGATAGGGCGGATTACTCCGGTCACTTCTGACCGGAGTACTTGGCCTGAATTTCATTCGCGACGTTCGTCGGGACCGGCGCATAGTGATCGAAGGTCATCGAGTACTGGGCGCGGCCTTGGCTCATGGAGCGCAGGTTGTCGACGTACTTGAACATGTTCGCCAGCGGCACGTGGGCGTTGATCACAACGGCAATGCCGCGCGATTCCTGGCCCTGGATCTGGCCACGGCGGGAGTTCAGGTCACCGATCACGTCACCGACGTAATCTTCCGGCGTTACGACTTCGACCTTCATCATCGGCTCGAGGAGCTGAGCGCCGGCCTTCTTGGCTGCTTCACGGAAGCAGGCGCGGGAAGCGATTTCGAACGCGAGAACCGAGGAGTCGACATCGTGGAAGGCGCCGTCGATGAGGGTCGCCTTGACGCCCAGCATCGGGAAGCCTGCCAGCGGACCAGACGACAGGACGCTTTCGATACCCTTCTGAACGCCCGGGATGTATTCCTTCGGAACAGCACCGCCGACGATCTTGGATTCGAAGACGAAATCGTCGCCGTCCGGGTTCGGTTCGAACACCAGCTTGACGCGGGCGAACTGACCGGTACCACCGGACTGCTTCTTGTGGGTGTAGTCCTCTTCGTGCTTCTTCGTGATGGTTTCACGATAAGCAACCTGCGGAGCACCAACAGTCGCTTCCACCTTGAACTCGCGACGCATACGGTCGACGAGAATGTCGAGGTGAAGTTCGCCCATGCCGGCGATGATGGTCTGGCCGGACTCTTCGTCGGTCTTGACGCGGAAGGACGGATCCTCGGCAGCCAGACGGTTGAGCGCGAGGCCCATCTTTTCCTGGTCGCCCTTGGACTTCGGCTCGATGGCGATCTGAATGACCGGCTCGGGGAATTCCATACGCTCCAGGATAACCGGCTTCAGCGGATCGCAAAGCGTATCGCCCGTGGTGGTTTCCTTGAGGCCTGCGAGAGCAACGATGTCGCCGGCGAAAGCTTCTTCGATGTCTTCGCGGGAGTTCGAGTGCATCTGCAGCATACGGCCGACGCGCTCGCGCTTTTCCTTGACCGTGTTCATCAGCGACGAGCCCTTTTCGAGCTTGCCCGAGTAGATACGGCAGAAGGTGAGCGAACCGACGAAGGGGTCGTTCATGATCTTGAACGCGAGCATCGAAAGAGGCTCGTTGTCGTCGGCATGGCGGTCGATTTCGGCTTCGGTCTTGACGTCGATGCCCTTGATCGCCGGAATGTCTGCCGGGGACGGCAGGAATTCGACAACGGCGTCGAGGAGCGGCTGAACGCCCTTGTTCTTGAAGGCGGAGCCGCAGAACATCGGGAAGAACTTGACGTCGATCGTGCCGCGACGGATGAGCGCACGGATCTTATCGTTGTCCGGCATGATGCCGTTCAGATAGTCTTCCATGGCCTGCTCGTCGATTTCGACGACGGTTTCGATCATCTTTTCGCGGAATTCTTCGGCGCGTGCCTTCAGATCTTCCGGAATCTCGACGACGTCCCACTGGGCGCCGAGCGATTCATCACGCCAGACGAGAGCGTTCATCTCGATGAGGTCGACAACGCCCTTGAATTCGGTTTCAGCGCCGATCGGCAGCTGGCAGACGACAGCAGTCGCACCGAGGCGGGTCTTGATCATCTCGACGGAGCGGTAGAAGTCTGCGCCGGTCTTGTCCATCTTGTTGCAGAAGATCATCCGCGGGACGTTGTACTTGTCGGCCTGGCGCCAGACAGTTTCCGTCTGCGGCTCGACACCTGCGTTGGCGTCGAGGAGAGCGACCGCACCGTCGAGCACGCGCAGCGAACGCTCGACTTCGATCGTGAAGTCGACGTGGCCGGGGGTGTCGATGATGTTGAAGCGGCGCATCTTGCCGTCACGGCCCTTCCAGAAGGTCGTGGTGGCAGCGGACGTGATGGTGATGCCGCGTTCCTGCTCCTGCTCCATCCAGTCCATGGTGGCTGCGCCATCGTGAACTTCACCGATCTTGTGCGACTTGCCGGTGTAATAAAGGATACGCTCGGTGGTCGTCGTCTTGCCGGCGTCGATGTGCGCCATGATACCGAAATTGCGGTAGTCTTCGATTTTATATTCGCGAGCCATAGGACTGCCTTTCGAAATTCGATCGGGTGAAGATTACCAACGGTAATGCGAGAACGCGCGGTTTGCGTCGGCCATCTTGTGCGTGTCTTCACGCTTCTTGACGGCGCTGCCGCGATTGTTTGCGGCATCCATAAGTTCACCGGAAAGACGATCGACCATGGTCGTTTCGTTACGCTTGCGAGCAGCAGCGATCACCCAGCGGATCGCGAGAGCCTGACGGCGCTCCGGACGAACGTCGACCGGAACCTGGTAGGTTGCACCACCAACACGGCGCGAGCGAACTTCGACATGCGGCGCGACGTTGTCGAGCGCCTGATGGAAGATACCCAGCGGGTCGGCCTTGGACTTGCCCTGCACGGCGTCGAACGCGCCATAGACAATGTTTTCAGCCACGGACTTCTTGCCGTGGAGCATGATCGCATTCATGAACTTCGTGACGACGAGATCACCGAACTTCGGGTCCGGGTTGATCTCACGCTTTTCTGCACGATGGCGTCGGGACATACTTCTTCTCGTCTCTTAAAATGTTGCTGGCACTTTATCACGCGGAGAACCTCGCGCAGCGCCGGATAGGATGAAATCCGAAGGATTACTTCGGACGCTTTGCACCGTACTTCGAACGGCGCTGCTTGCGGTTCTTGACGCCCTGGGTGTCGAGAACGCCGCGGATGATGTGATAACGAACGCCCGGCAAGTCCTTTACGCGGCCGCCACGGATCATCACAACCGAGTGTTCCTGAAGGTTGTGACCTTCACCCGGGATGTAGCCGATGACTTCGAAGCCGTTGGTCAGGCGGATCTTGGCGACCTTACGCAGAGCCGAGTTCGGCTTCTTCGGGGTCGTCGTATAAACGCGGGTGCAAACGCCGCGCTTCTGCGGGTTTTCCTGCAGAGCAGGAACCTTGTTGCGCTTTACCTGTGCCTGACGCGGCTTGCGGATCAGCTGGTTTACGGTAGGCATATAACCATCCCTTGCAAAATCTTCTTCCAAGCCCTTGCGGGCCATTCTGATGCCGTTTCCGGCGACGACACACACATCTCCTCATGCGCAAAACGTGGCCCGATCCGCTTTTCCGGATGGACCACAGAAGGCAGAGGACGCATTCCTCATGCGTCATGCGTGCAGCATTCGTGTCTTCAACGTGCGTATGGAACCGTGTTTGAGGCCAAACTCCGGAACGAGTCATCCCGGACGGACAAGCCTCACATCGCTTCCGATGCGGGGCGTTTACTGTTTTCCCCCCTGCCCGTCAAGGGCCGCACCGAAAATAATGCCTGAAACCCGGGGTTCCAGCCTTCAACCGGACGCAAGTTGCCCTGTTTTACAATTTTTTGTGGCCCTGCGCATTAATATTTGGGAATCGCCGGCAATCGACTAAACAGAGGGGGAACTTTCCGTCCGGCTTCTGTCTTGGACGTAATTGGGAATCAAGCCGCGGAGACGACGATGATCAGCACGCCCGACAATGACAACCGGCTCGATGCACCTATGGTGTTCATCATCATCGGCAAGGGCTACGAAGTGAAGGGCGGCGAAGGCGTCGAGCTTCACATCATGCTTCGCGCACCAGACGACGATTCGGCTGTCCGCGAAGCACTCAATGCCCTCTCGGAAGAAGGCTTCCTCGAAGCGGATCTCGATCAGATCGGCGTTCTCACCGACGAACCCACCGACGAACCGCATGCTTCAGCCTACCAGGGGGCACTCGAGGGCGAAGTGGCGATCATACGATTCGACTAAGACGGCCAAACGGCCATAGCGAACGTTTGCAGATCTACTCGCGGCAGGCGGAGAGCCCAACAAAAACGCCCGGATGTCCTCCGGGCGTTTTTTATTCGCTTTGTTGAGAGTGAGAGCGCGAAACAAGCGCCCTACCCTGTCGTTATTCCGCAGCCGGGGCGTTCTCGCCCGCCAAGTCCTGCAGCATCGGCGTTGCAGCCGATGCGCCGGTGCCCTTCTTGCGCTCCTCGATAATGAGGTCGTCGCGCGAAGTGGCGATACGGCGGATCTGGGTCATGGTGCCGCCCGTACCGGCCGGGATGAGACGGCCGACGATGACGTTCTCCTTGAGACCCTGCAGCGTGTCCATCTTGCCGGCGATCGCAGCTTCCGTGAGAACCTTGGTGGTTTCCTGGAAGGATGCGGCCGAGATGAAGGACGGCGTCTGCAGCGATGCCTTGGTGATACCGAGCAGAACCGGCTCGCCGTAAGCGGGCTTCTTGCCTTCTTCGGCAAGACGCTCGTTGGCATCTTCCAGCTCGATCCGGTCGACATTGTCACCCACGATGTACTGGCTGTCGCCGGCATCGGTGATCTCGACCTTCTGCAGCATCTGGCGGACGATCACCTCGATGTGCTTGTCGTTGATCACAACGCCCTGCAGTCGGTAGACTTCCTGGATTTCATTGACGAGGTAGGAAGCCAGAGCCTCCACGCCCTTGATGGCCAGGATGTCGTGCGGCGCGGGATTGCCGTCGAGGATGTAGTCGCCCTTCTCGATGTAGTCGCCTTCCTGAAGGTGGAAGGGCTTGCCCTTCGGAATCAGGTATTCGACCGGTTCGACACCGTCTTCCGCCGGCTCGATCATGACGCGACGCTTGTTCTTGTAGTCGCGGCCGAGACGGATCGTACCATCGATCTCAGCGATGATGGCGTGATCCTTCGGACGACGGGCTTCGAAGAGCTCGGCGACGCGCGGCAGACCACCGGTGATGTCCTTGGTCTTGGCGCTTTCCATCGGCACACGGGCAAGAACGTCGCCCTGGGAGACCTTGGCGCCCGGCTCGACCGACAGAATGGCGTCGACCGATAGGTTGAAGCGGGCTTCGCCACCGCGGGCCAGCTTCATGATGTTGCCGGACGCGTCCTTGATGACGATCGCAGGCTTCAGGTCCGTACCGCGCGGCGTCGAACGCCAGTCGATGACCTGGCGCTTGGTGATGCCGGTGGATTCGTCGGTGGATTCCGAAACCGAGATCGAGTCGATCACGTCTTCGAACTGAACCGTACCTTCCACTTCCGTCATCATCGGGCGTGTATAGGGGTCCCACTCCGCCAGACGCTGACCGCGACGAACCTTGTCGCCGTCATCCACGAACAGCTTCGAACCGTAAGCGACGCGCTGCGAGGAACGCTCGACGCCGCGCTCGTCGAGAATGGTGACCGCCATGTTGCGGCCCATCGCGACGAGAACGCCTTCGGAGTTCCGCAACATGTTGCGGTTCTTGATCTGGATCGTGCCTTCGTACGACGCTTCCAGGAACGACTGGTCGACCACGTTTGCCGTACCGCCCAGGTGGAAGGTACGCATGGTGAGCTGAGTGCCCGGCTCGCCGATCGACTGAGCCGCGATGACGCCGACGGCTTCGCCCATGTTGACCGGAGTACCACGGGCCAGATCTCGGCCGTAGCAGACCGAGCAGACGCCCGTCTGGACTTCGCAGGTCAGTGCCGAACGGATTCGGATCGACTGAATACCAGCCTTTTCGATCTCGATGACATCCGGCTCGAGGATCATCTTGCCGGCATCGACGATACGGGCACCCGTGACCGGATGATCGATATCGTCAAGTGCGGTACGGCCGAGAACGCGGGCACCGATCGAAGCCACGACCTGGCCGGCGTCAACGATCGCCGTCATGGTGAGACCGGCTTCGGTGCCGCAATCGACCATGTTGACGATGCAGTCCTGCGCCACGTCGACGAGACGGCGGGTCAGGTAACCGGAGTTCGCGGTCTTCAAGGCGGTATCTGCGAGACCCTTACGGGCACCGTGGGTCGAGTTGAAGTACTCGTTAACGGTCAGGCCTTCCTTGAAGTTCGAGATGATCGGCGTTTCGATGATCTCGCCCGACGGCTTGGCCATCAGGCCGCGCATGCCGCCCAGCTGGCGCATCTGGTTCGGAGAACCGCGGGCACCCGAGTGCGACATCATGTAGATGGCGTTCATCTGCTTCTGGCGACCGGTTTCCGGGTCGAATTCGACGGCCTTGATGCGGGCCATCATGTCTTCAGCGACCTTCTCGGTGGCCTTACCCCAGGCGTCGACGACCTTGTTGTACTTCTCGCCCTGGGTGATCAAGCCGTCGTTGTACTGCTGCTCGTATTCCTTCACCAGGGTTTCGGTGTCACCGACGATCTTTGCCTTGGTTTCCGGAATGATCATGTCGTCCTTGCCGAACGAAATGCCGGCGCGGCAGGCATGGGTGAAGCCGAGCTGCATGATGCGGTCGCAGAAAATGACCGTGTCCTTCTGGCCGCAGTGACGGTAGACCGTGTCGATCATCTTGGAGATGTTCTTCTTGGTCATTTCCTGATTGCAGATGTCGAAGGGCACGTTGACGTTCTTCGGCAGCAGTTCGCCGATGATCATGCGGCCGGGGGTCGTTTCATAGATCTTGGAAACCGGCTTGCCTTCGGCATCCACGGTCTTGAAGCGACCGCGGATCTTGGCATGCAGGGTGACGACCTTGTTTTCCAGCGCATGGTGCAGTTCGCCCATGTCGGAGAAAACCATGCCTTCGCCCGGCTCCTTCTGGTTCATGATCGAGAGGTAGTAGAGGCCGAGAACCATGTCCTGCGAAGGAACGATGATCGGCGCGCCGTTGGCCGGGTGCAGGATGTTGTTCGTCGACATCATCAGCACGCGGGCTTCAAGCTGGGCTTCGAGCGACAGCGGCACGTGAACGGCCATCTGGTCGCCGTCGAAGTCGGCGTTGAAGGCCGTGCAGACGAGCGGGTGCAGCTGGATCGCCTTGCCTTCGACCAGGATCGGTTCGAAGGCCTGGATGCCCAAGCGGTGCAGCGTCGGTGCGCGGTTCAGGAGAACCGGATGTTCGCGGATGACCTCGTCGAGGATATCCCAGACCTCAGGCTTTTCCTTTTCAACGAGCTTCTTGGCCTGCTTGACGGTCGAGGAGTAACCCTTGGCGTCGAGGCGGGCATAGATGAACGGCTTGAACAGTTCGAGCGCCATCTTCTTCGGCAGGCCGCACTGGTGCAGCTTCAGTTCCGGACCGGTCACGATGACCGAACGGCCGGAATAGTCGACGCGCTTGCCGAGCAGGTTCTGGCGGAAGCGGCCCTGCTTGCCCTTCAGCATGTCGGACAGCGACTTCAGCGGACGCTTGTTGGCGCCGGTGATGACGCGGCCACGACGACCGTTGTCGAACAGCGCATCGACAGATTCCTGCAGCATGCGCTTTTCGTTGCGGATGATGATGCCGGGAGCGCGCAGTTCAATCAGGCGCTTCAGACGGTTGTTACGGTTGATGACGCGGCGATAGAGATCGTTCAGATCGGACGTCGCGAAACGGCCGCCGTCCAGCGGCACCAGCGGACGCAGGTCCGGCGGGATGACCGGAACGACCTTCATGATCATCCATTCCGGGCGGTTGCCCGATTCGATGAAGTTCTCGACGATCTTCAGACGCTTCATCAGCTTCTTCTGCTTGAGATCCGACGTGGTGTCGGCAAGCTCCGAACGCAGGTCGCCGGCGATCTTCTCGAGGTTCATGGATGCAAGCATCTCATAGATGGCCTCGGCGCCGATCATCGCCGTGAACTGATCTTCGCCGTATTCGTCGACGGCGATCATGTATTCTTCTTCGGAAAGAAGCTGGTTTTCCTTCAGCGCGGTCAGGCCCGGCTCGGTCACGATGTAGTTCTCGAAATAGAGAACACGCTCGACATCCTTCAGCGTCATGTCGAGAAGGGTGGCGATGCGGGACGGCAGCGACTTCAGGAACCAGATATGGGCAACGGGAGCGGCGAGCTCGATATGGCCCATGCGCTCACGGCGAACGCGGGACAGCGTCACTTCGACACCGCACTTTTCGCAGATGATGCCCTTATACTTCATGCGCTTGTACTTGCCGCAAAGGCACTCGTAGTCCTTGATCGGCCCGAAGATGCGCGCGCAGAAGAGGCCGTCGCGTTCAGGCTTGAACGTGCGGTAGTTGATGGTCTCCGGCTTTTTGATTTCACCGTAGGACCAGGAGAGAATCTTCTCCGGGGACGCGATCGAGATGCGGATCGAGTCAAAGTGCTGCGCAGGCACCTGCGGATTGAAAAGATTCATGACCTCTTGGTTCATGCCTATCTCCTTTAGGGGCGGAAGCCCTTGGCTTGCGATCGGTACAGTCCAGATTCCCGGGCGGACAGTCCGATGCTCTAAAACGGTCATAGCCGCGAAATGCGGCGAAAGTTCCCCGACACGGCCGGCAAGCCGGCGGCGGGAGCGGCGCGCGCCATTGTCGGGCGCGCGCCTTTTCCTGGATTATTCTGCAGCGTCAGGCAGTTGCTGGCCGCCCTCGCCCGCCTCGATCTTCGAGTTTTCGAGTTCGACCGAGAGACCCAGCGAGCGCATTTCCTTGACGAGAACGTTGAAGCTCTCCGGAATGCCGGCCTCGAACGTGTCGTCACCACGGACGATCGCCTCGTAGACCTTTGTACGACCCGCCACGTCGTCCGACTTCACGGTCAGCATTTCCTGCAGCGTGTAGGCGGCGCCGTAAGCTTCCAGTGCCCAGACCTCCATTTCCCCGAAGCGCTGGCCGCCGAACTGCGCCTTGCCGCCCAGCGGCTGCTGAGTAACGAGCGAGTACGGACCAATCGAACGGGCGTGGATCTTGTCGTCCACGAGGTGGTTCAGCTTGATCATGTACATGTAGCCGACGGTGACCTTACGGTCGAAGGCTTCACCGGTACGGCCATCGTACAGGACCGACTGACCCGACGGATCGAGACCAGCCTTCTTCAGCATGGAAGCCACATCCGGTTCGTGAGCGCCGTCAAAGACCGGCGTCGCGATCGAAACACCGCGCTTCGACTGCTCGGCGAGACGGACGAGAGACTCGTCGTCGAAGTTTGCGACTTCGTCATTCGCCATGCTCTCGTAGACGTCTCTCAGCTCGCGCTTGAGGTCCGTAATGTCGCTCGACTTCTTGTACTCTTCGAGCATCTGACCGATGCGCTTGCCCATACCGGCGCAAGCCCATGCAAGATGCGTCTCAAGAATCTGGCCGACGTTCATGCGCGAAGGCACGCCGAGCGGGTTCAGGACGATATCGACATGGGTACCGTCTTCGAGGAACGGCATGTCCTCGACCGGCACGATGCGCGATACGACGCCCTTGTTGCCGTGACGGCCGGCCATCTTGTCGCCCGGCTGGATCTTGCGCTTCACAGCGACGAAGACCTTGACCATCTTCATGACGCCCGGAGGCATTTCGTCGCCGCGCTGGACCTTCTCGACCTTGTCCATGAAGCGCTGTTCAAGGCGCGACTTGGATTCGTCGTACTGGCCGCGGAGCGCTTCGATTTCGCCCTGCACCTTTTCGTCCTCGACTGCGAACATCCACCACTGCGAGCGGGGATATTCGGAGATGACGGCGTTGGTGAGCTCGATACCCTTCTTGAAGCCCTTCGGACCGGCAACCGACATCTGGCCGCGCAGCATGTCCGTCAGACGGCCATAGACGTTGCGGTCGAGGATTGCCTGTTCGTCGTCGCGGTCCTTGGCGAGGCGCTCGATTTCCTCACGCTCGATCGCCATGGCGCGTTCGTCCTTCTCCACACCGTGACGGTTGAAGACTCGGACTTCCACGACCGTGCCGAACGTGCCCGGAGGCATGCGCATGGAAGTGTCGCGAACGTCGGAGGCCTTTTCACCGAAGATGGCGCGCAGAAGCTTTTCTTCCGGCGTCATCGGGCTTTCGCCCTTCGGGGTGATCTTGCCGACGAGGATGTCGCCCGGCTGGACTTCGGCGCCGATGTAAACGATGCCGGCTTCGTCGAGATTCTTCAGCGCTTCTTCCGAAACGTTCGGAATGTCGCGCGTGATTTCTTCCGGACCAAGCTTGGTGTCACGCGCCATCACTTCGAATTCTTCGATGTGGATGGAGGTGAACACGTCGTCCGACACGATGCGTTCGGAGAGCAGGATCGAGTCTTCGTAGTTGTAGCCGTTCCAGGGCATGAACGCGACGAGCGCGTTGCGGCCGAGCGCCAAGTCGCCCAGGTCCGTAGACGGACCGTCGGCAATGATGTCGCCCTTGTTCAGGATGTCACCGACGGCGACCAGCGGACGCTGGTTGACGCAGGTGTTCTGGTTCGAACGCTGGAACTTCTGCAGACGATAGATATCGACACCCGACTTCGACGGATCGAGGTCTTCGGTCGCGCGGATAACGATACGGGTCGCATCGACCTGGTCGACCACGCCGCCACGGCGGGCAGCAATAGCGGCACCGGAGTCGCGAGCAACGACCGGTTCCATGCCCGTGCCGACAAACGGCGCTTCGGCGCGTACCAGTGGCACGGCCTGACGCTGCATGTTCGAGCCCATGAGGGCGCGGTTGGCGTCGTCGTTTTCCAGGAACGGGATCAGCGCGGCTGCAACCGAAACGAGCTGCTTCGGCGAGACGTCCATCAGGTTGATGGTGTCGCGCGGCGACAGCATCACTTCGCCCGCATGACGGCAGACCACGAACTCTTCTACGAACGAACCGTTCTTATCCAGTTCGGCATTCGCCTGGGCGACATAATACTTCGCCTCTTCCATGGCGGAGAGGTAAAGCACGTCGTTGGTCACCTTGCCGTCCACGATCTTGCGGTACGGGCTTTCGATGAAGCCGTACTTGTTGACGCGGGCGAAGGTGGCAAGCGAATTGATCAGACCGATGTTCGGGCCTTCCGGCGTCTCGATCGGGCAGATACGGCCGTAATGGGTCGGATGAACGTCGCGGACTTCGAAGCCGGCACGCTCGCGGGTCAGACCACCCGGGCCAAGGGCCGAAAGACGGCGCTTGTGGGTGATTTCCGAGAGCGGGTTCACCTGGTCCATGAACTGCGACAGCTGCGAGGAACCGAAGAATTCGCGAACGGCGGCAGCTGCCGGCTTGGCGTTGATCAGGTCCTGCGGCATGACAGTATCGATCTCGATCGAGGACATGCGTTCCTTGATCGCGCGCTCCATGCGGAGCAGACCGAGACGGTACTGGTTTTCCATCAGTTCGCCGACGGAGCGAACGCGGCGGTTGCCGAGGTTGTCGATGTCGTCGATTTCACCCTTGCCGTCGCGCAGTTCGACAAGCATCTTGACCACGGCCAGGATGTCGTCCTTGCGCAACGTGCGGACAGTATCGGCAACGTCGAGATCGAGACGCATGTTCATCTTCACGCGGCCGACGGCGGAGAGGTCGTAACGCTCCGCATCGAAGAACAGCGAGTTGAACATGGCTTCTGCCGATTCCATGGTCGGCGGTTCACCGGGGCGCATGACGCGGTAGATGTCGAAGAGAGCGTCCTGGCGGTTCTCGTTCTTGTCGGCAGCGAGCGTATTGCGGATATAGGCGCCGACATTGATGTGATCGATGCCGAGAACCGGAATTTCGTCGAAACCGGCATTGAGGATGACCGGCAGGGTCTTCTCGTCGATCTCGTCGCCGGCTTCGAGATAAATCTCACCGGTTTCCATGTTGACGATGTCTTCGGCGAGATAGTTGCCGTAAAGATCGTCATTGGTTGCCTTGAGCGCCTTGAGGCCCTTGTCCGACAGCTGCCGGAGCAGACGTGGGGTCAGCTTCTTGCCGGACTCGACGACCACTTCGCCGGTGTCGGCGTCGATCATGTCGGAAAGCGTCTTGGCACCCTTGAGGGTTTCAGGCTGGAACGGAATCCGCCAGCCATCGCCATCGCGCTCGTAGTTGGACTTGGAATAGAAGGTCGACAGAATGTCTTCGCCGTCCATCCCGAGCGCCATCAGCAGCGAAGATACCGGAATCTTGCGGCGGCGGTCGATACGGGCATAAACGATGTCCTTGGCGTCGAACTCGATGTCGAGCCAGGAACCGCGATACGGGATTACGCGAGCGGCGAAAAGCAGCTTGCCCGACGAATGGCTCTTGCCCTTGTCGTGGTCGAAGAAGACGCCCGGCGAGCGGTGCATCTGGGACACGATCACGCGTTCGGTACCGTTCACGATGAACGTACCGTTGTCGGTCATCAAAGGCATGTCGCCCATATAGACGGACTGTTCCTTGATGTCCTTGATGGACTTCGAGCCGGTATCCTCGTCGATATCAAACACGATGAGACGCAGGGTCACCTTTAAAGGCGCCGCATAGGTCAGATCGCGCTGACGGCATTCCTCGACGTCGAACTTCGGCGGTTCGAATTCGTAGGACACGAATTCCAGCATCGAGGCGCCGGAAAAATCGGTGATCGGGAAGACAGACTTAAAGACGGCGTTCAGACCTTCGTCCGGGCGGCCGCCCTTCGGCTCGTCGACCATCAGGAACTGGTCATAGGATGCCTTCTGAACCTCGATAAGGTTCGGCATCTCGGTGACTTCAGGGATTTTACCAAAAAACTTGCGTACGCGCCTACGACCATTAAAGGAAAGGGTCTGAGCCATCGTCGCTCCTTCAAAATTGCATCCGGGCCTGCAACGGACGGGATTCGCTGGCCATTCGATCTCCCGTCGACATGGTATTCTCAATCTCGTCCCGTCTCCCAAACGCGCCGGCCGGATTGCCTAAAAGCGGTTCGGTTTGGGACCATCCTCTTGAGAACCCATTACCCAGGGACCGTGCCAGACGGTTCCTGGGTAATATGTTCGGAGGAAATCGGTGGGAGAGAGATAGTCCCTCTCCCACCGCATTCCAGTATTACTTGACGTCGACCTTAGCGCCGGCATCCTCAAGCTTCTTCTTGAGGTCAGCAGCTTCAGCCTTGGAAACGCCTTCCTTAACAGCCTTCGGAGCGCCTTCGACGAGGTCCTTGGCTTCCTTGAGGCCGAGGCCGGTGATGGCGCGGACTTCCTTGATGACGTTGATCTTGTTGGCGCCGGCATCCGTCAGGATGACGTCGAACTCGGTCTTTTCTTCTTCGGCCGGAGCAGCAGCACCAGCAGCGCCGCCAGCGGCAGCAACAGCGACCGGAGCAGCGGCAGAAACGCCCCACTTTTCTTCGAGCATCTTGGAAAGCTCAGCAGCTTCCAGGACGGTGAGAGCAGAGAGGTCTTCAACGATCTTTGCGAGATCAGCCATTTTCTAGTTCCTTATATTCGGTTCGATCTGGTTTGATTTGAACAGCAAAAAACCACCTTAAGCGGCTTCTTCGTCCTTCTTGGCGTAGGCCGCGAACACGCGCGCAAGCTGGCTTGCCGGTGCGGCGACAACCGTAGCGACGCGGGTAGCCGGGGCATTCAAGAGGCCCAGCAGCTTGCCGCGAAGCTCGTCCAGCGAAGGCAGGGTCGCAAGCGACTTGACCGCATCCGCAGTGAGCGTGGTTGCACCCATGGCACCACCGAGAACAACGATCTTGTCGTTGGTCTTGGCGAAATCCATGACGACCTTCGGAGCCGTGACCGGGTCTTCGCTGAATGCGATCAGCGTCTGACCCTTGAAGAGATTTGACATCCCTTCCGACTCCGTACCCTGAAGAGCGATCTTGGCCAGGCGGTTTTTCGCGACTTTGACGGTGCCGCCAGCAGCGCGCATCTTCGAACGAAAATCGTTCATCTGCGCAACTGTGACACCAGCATAGTGGGCCACGACAACCGAACCGGAAGCCTTGAAGACTTCGTTCAGCTCCGTGACAAATTCGCGCTTTTCCGCTCTTTCCACTGTCTGTCTCCAGTTGACGGGACCGCAATCCTGCAGGCCCCATCGGTTTGCCTTTGCCTCAAGGGATCCAAACATGTCGGACCCCGAGCGACGCTTGAGGATCCTGTCCCCTCGCTCTGTCGCCGAACGGCTACAGGCACAAGGCACACTAGGCTCGAACCGAAACCGAAAGCGCCGCGGCGCTTGTCAAAATCGGGTCTTACCCGTCTCATGCAGGCAATTAAGGCCTAAGCCACCTGCAATCTCGGACAGGAATTCCGGATTTCTCCGGAAATTCCGGTCCCGAAGGACCGGAATTCAGTCTTTCCGACGCCCTGAGGCGCCGGAAAATTCGTGTCAGGCCGTTACCGTGGCCGGGTCGATCTTGACGCCCGGACCCATGGTCGACGAAATCGCTACGCGCTTGACGTAGTTGCCCTTGGCACCAGCCGGCTTGGCCTTGATGACGGCGTCAGCGAAGGCCTTGATGTTTTCTTCAAGAGCCTTGGCTTCGAAGGAAGCCTTGCCGATGCCGGCGTGAACGATACCAGCCTTTTCGACGCGGAATTCGACAGCGCCGCCCTTGGAAGCCTTCACGGCGCCAGTGACGTCCATGGTGACGGTTCCGACCTTCGGGTTCGGCATCATGCCGCGGGGGCCGAGCACCTTGCCGAGACGGCCGACGAGCGGCATCATGTCCGGGGTCGCAATGCAGCGATCGAAATCGATCTTGCCGCCCTGGACGATCTCGAGGAGATCCTCCGCACCAACGATGTCGGCACCGGCAGCCTTGGCTTCGTCAGCCTTGGCACCACGCGCGAAAACGGCAACACGAACGTCACGGCCGGTGCCGTTCGGCAGGTTGACCACGCCGCGGACCATCTGGTCTGCGTGACGCGGATCGACGCCGAGGTTCATGGCGATTTCGATCGTTTCGTCGAACTTGGCGACGGCACGTTCCTTGACCATCGAGATGGCGTCGTTGAGGGCAACCAGCTTGGTGGGATCAACGCCTTCGCGGATCTTCTGAATACGCTTTGCAAGCTTTGCCATGTTACGCCACCACTTCCAGGCCCATGGCGCGGGCAGAGCCCTCGATCATGGCCATTGCGCCTTCGATGTCCGCGGCGTTCAGGTCCTTCATCTTGGCTTCGGCGATCGACTTGATCTGAGCCTTGGTGAGGGTACCGGCCTTGGCGCCCTTGCCCGGCGTCTTGGAACCGGAGGTGATCTTCGCTTCCTTCTTCAGCCAGTAGCTGACCGGCGGCTGCTTCATCGCGAAGGTGAAAGACTTGTCCTGGTAATAGGTGATGACGACCGGGATCGGCATACCCTTTTCCATTTCCTGCGTCGCGGCATTGAACGCTTTGCAGAATTCCATGATGTTAATGCCACGCTGACCAAGCGCCGGGCCGATCGGCGGGGACGGGTTTGCCGATCCTGCCTTGACCTGAAGCTTGAGCTGGCCTGCTACTTTCTTAGCCATTTCTCTCTGCCTTTCGTTATGGACCGGTCGCCCGGCCCGACATGCCGGCCTTCGCCGGCGGCTGCGGTTGCGTGGTTCGGCCAAAATGCCCGGCTAAGGCACCATCCCTCCCACGCGGTTGCGGCAAATGCCGCACGAGACCCGCCGCATCAGCGACCGGTCCCATTTTCAAGATCATCAGACCTTTTCGACCTGTGCGTATTCCAGCTCGACCGGCGTCGCACGACCAAAGATCGAAACTTCCACCTTAAGGCGGGACCGCTCTTCGTCGACATCCTGCACGGTGCCGTTGAAGGAAGCGAAAGGACCATCCGAGACGCGAACCTGCTCGCCGATCTCAAAGGTAATCGAGGACTTCGGCCGTTCGACACCCTCCTGAACCTGGCCAAGAATGCGCTCGGCTTCAAAGTCCGGGATCGGAACCGGCTTGTTGTCGGAACCGAGGAAGCCGGTCACCTTCGGAGTGTTCTTAATCAGGTGATAGGCTTCGTCCGTGAGATTTGCACGGACAAGCACGTAACCCGGGAAGAACTTGCGCTCGGAATCGACCTTGCGACCCCGGCGAACCTCTACGACCTTCTCGGTCGGCACGAGGATCTTCTCGAACAAATGCTCAAGCCCCTTCTGGCGAGCCTTGTTCTCGATGTCCTCGGCAACCTTCTTCTCAAAATTCGAATATGCGTGGACGATGTACCAGCGCGCCGCCATCTTTATTCTCCAGAATCAAACGCTGACGTTCAGTACCAAACGTAACAACCAGCCCAGAAGCTGGTCCGCAGCGAAGAAAAACAGCGCAGCGAAAACAACCATCACCAGCACCATGGCCGTAGAGATCATGGTCTCGCGACGAGACGGCCAATGAATTTTCGACGCCTCGGAGCGCACCTGGCGCAGAAACGTGACGGGATTGGTTTTGGATGCCATCGATTGCCCACGCAATTACGGCACGTAAAGCTGACCACGCTCAGCCCCACGCACCGCGTGTCTGTTTTGCCTACATAAACACCACTTCCCCTTTACACAAGAGGGAAAACAGTGTTCGATGAAATTTCGCCGATTTGAACGGCAACCACTTCCAAACGATCCCGCCGCGGATATTTCGCGCCAATCATCAGAAAAATGGCAGGGGCAGAGGGGCTCGAACCCCCGACCTGCGGTTTTGGAGACCGCCGCTCTACCAACTGAGCTATACCCCTTCAACCAGCCGGCATGTGAACCGAACGCATCGCTCCACCGCCAGCAGGCTAGGCGCTCCCTTTAAGGGGATGCGCCCCGCTTTGCAAGAGCGTTTTTTAATATCCCAGCCTTCTATCTCAGGTTTCTGTTGCGCGGCTCAGGGGCATCCGCAAAGCGACCCACGGAGAGAACCGGCTCAGGCCGGCCAACGAGAATTTCCTTGCCCGGCAGATCCAGCCCACCCGACAAAATGCCGGGCTGCACATTCCTTTCGGGCGCAAAGGGAAGACGCCGCCAGGAGAGGCGCGGCGGCTTTTCCACATAGGCGCCAGGCTCATTGACCAGACCTTCGCGGATACGGTGGACGATCGTCTCGACCGCGAGCTTGCGCCCTTCCGAATGATAGAAGTTGCCCTTTACCTGAATCGTCGCCGCAATCGTCTTGATGAAATCGCGCAGCAGTTCGGCGTCGATCGGTTCCGGATGCCGCCAGAAGCTGTCGAGCCCACCCTGATGGGTGAGGCCCGGAATATCATAGATTGCGGCACCCAGGGCAATTGTCGGCACGCCGGCGCGAAGACTCTGGAGGCCGGTGGTGGAGTTGACGATGATCACTCCTGCCGAACGCTTAAGGATACCGCCCAGCTCCCCTTCCTCGATAAAGAACACTCGCTCGCTGATGCGGAAATCTTCCGCCAGCTTGGCGACGACCTTGCCCCATCGTTCAAGATCATTATCGAGAGGATGCTGCTTTATCAGAAGCCTCGCTCCCTCGGGAGCGTTTCGTGCGAAGGACCGGAAAACCTGCTGCAGCATCTGGGAGAGATGCCGATAGGGCGAATTGGCGCGGATCTGGTAATCGCTCTGCAATTGCAGGGCAACAAGATAGGTCGGCGGAGACTGCTCCGTCCAGAAGTCTTCCGGCAAGCGGTGACGGCGGCGCATCATGCGTGGAAGCCAGGACATGTAATCGAACAAAGGATCGTAATACTTGTCGGCACGATAGAGCGGGAACATCAGGCGCCCGAAATAGGCTCCGAGGTTGTAGACGACCTCGCTGGTCGCTTCCTGGCCGAAAGTGTGGCCGTAACGCGCCTGCAGATCAGGAACATCGAGCTTTGCGGCAATCTGGCGAATGTGGTCCGGATCATTCGGAAAATGCGAGAATCGCCCCATTCCGTCACGTTCGAGCGTGATCCAATCGGGTCTCAGATAACCGAACTCTACCGCATGGCAGCGGACGCCGAGCTTGCGGCCAACCCGCGCGGCAAGACGATGATAGGGAAGCCGATCAGCATAATAGAGAATATCGGTGATGCCCTCGCGGCGAATCAGGTTCGCCAGATAGCGCGGCCAGGCCCTCAGCGACCCCCGGTAATTGATCGCTCCCCGCTTGAACCAGAAGAGCTGATCGCCAAACGAGAAGTTCACCCTCTTGGTACCGATCCCCTGCGCCTCAAACGCCCCAGCCAGTTCGCGCCAGAAAACCGATGGAGGACCTTGAAGGAACAGAACTTTGGTCATGCGATAGCCGATGCTGCTTGAGACTGAACCAACGACAAGCCTGCGAAAAGCGATTTCAATTGCGCGAAGGCCGATATACACCGAGCGGGTATTTTCACGAAGGTCACCCTCCCGTCAATGCTCAACCACACGCTCCCCATCATTCCACAGGTTGTGTGACATGAAAGCCCGCACGTTCCTGTTCCTCCAAGGTCCTGCCTCGCCATTCCTGAAGCGGCTGGCAGAAACAGTTGAAAACAAAGGAGCTTCGGTCCGAAAGATCAGCCTCTGCCTCGGGGATGTGGTCTTTTGGTGGCCAAAGGCTAGTGACTTCTTTCGCGGCCATGCAAATGATTGGCCGGTGTATCTTAATTGCTACATCCGTGATCACAATATCACCGACATCGTCATGTTGGGTGATGGCCGCGCGCCTCATGCGGCCGCGGCCGAACTCGGGATACGAGCCGGGCTTCGCGTCCATATTCTGGAGCACGGCTATCTTAGACCGGACTGGCTGACGATCGAGCCGGATGGAATGTCCGGGCACTCCCGCTTTCCCAAGAGACCGGCGGACATAAGAGAGCTGGCAGCAGGCAAGCCCGAGGTTTCCTCCGAAAAGCTCTATCCTTCGAGCTTTCTGACCTATGCCCTTTACGACCTTGCATTCCATATTCCGAACGTCGCCCTCGGGTGGCTGGTCCATCCGCACTATCGCACCCACGGGCCGGTTCATCCGGTGGTCGAATACAGCGGCTGGATCTGGAAGGCATTGACACGGCGCAAGCGCCGGCAAGAAGCCGAAACGGCAATCGAAGCCTGTCTGTCCGCCCACAACAAGGCTCCTGCCGCACCCTTCTACTTCTTTCCGCTGCAGCTGCCGGGCGACTATCAGATCAGGCACCACGCGCCGGGCGGAGATCTCTTCAGGCTGGTGGACGCGACGATCAGTTCTTTTGCCGAACACGCGCCTGCGGCCAGCCGGCTTCTCTTTAAGATACATCCAATCGACAATGGCCTCTCACGCTGGCCAAGCCGCATCGGTCTCTCGGCAAAAGACCGCGGCGTTGCCGATCGCGTCTTCGTTGCCGACGGCGGCGATACGGACATGCTGATCGCAAAATCTACTGGCGTGGTAACAGTCAATTCAACGGTCGGTCTGACGGCGCTGGCTGCCGGGAAACCGGTCATCGCGCTGGGCTCCGCGATCTACGACGTGCCGGGCCTCACCTTTCAGGAAAGCCTTGCGGCCTTCTGGCAGAACCCGACCGCTCCAGATCCGGAATTGTTCGACGCCTTTACGCAAGCGCTTGCCTGGACCACTCAGGTCCGTGGCGGCTTCATCGGACAACAGGCCATCAATGCCGGGGTCGAGAATGTCGCCGCGCGTCTCCTGGAAACCGAAGAAAGGCTTCCCCTCTCCTTCCGCAAGCCGCGCGACACGCCTCACTACCGTTACGAGAGCGAACTCTTCGGCTAATTGATCGGCCGATCTTGCGCCTCCCCCAACGTGAAGCTCCAAAGCAAAAGGCCCCGCCGTTTCCGGCAGGGCCCTCTTATTTCAATTCCGGTATCGCTTACTCGATGATGGAAGCGACGATGCCGGCGCCGACGGTGCGGCCGCCTTCGCGGATGGCGAAGCGCAGCTTTTCTTCCATCGCGATCGGCACGATCAGCTCGACGTCAACGGTGACGTTGTCGCCAGGCATGACCATTTCCGTGCCTTCCGGCAGCGTCACGATGCCCGTCACGTCCGTCGTGCGGAAGTAGAACTGCGGACGGTAGTTGGTGAAGAACGGCGTATGACGGCCGCCTTCTTCCTTCGTCAGGATGTAGGCTTCGGCCTTGAACTTCTTGTGCGGCTTGACCGAACCCGGCTTGCACAGAATCTGGCCGCGCTCGACGCCGTCACGGTTCACACCGCGGATCAGCGCGCCGATGTTGTCGCCGGCCTGGCCCTGGTCGAGCAGCTTGCGGAACATTTCAACGCCGGTCACCGTCGTCTTCGAGGTCGGGCGGATGCCGACGATCTCGACTTCTTCGCCAACCTTGACGATGCCGCGCTCGACGCGGCCGGTCACGACCGTACCACGGCCGGAGATCGAGAACACGTCTTCGATCGGCATCAGGAACGGCTGGTCGATCGGACGCTCAGGCGTCGGGATGTAGGCGTCAACCGCTGCCATCAGCTCGCGGATCGCGTCTTCGCCGATCTTCTTGTCCGAATCTTCCAGAGCTGCAAGCGCCGAACCCTTGATGATCGGGATGTCGTCGCCCGGGAAGTCGTAGGACGACAGGAGTTCGCGCACTTCCAGTTCGACAAGCTCGAGAAGCTCGGCATCGTCAACCTGGTCGACCTTGTTGAGGAAGACAACGATCGCGGGAACGCCAACCTGACGGGCGAGCAGGATGTGCTCGCGGGTCTGCGGCATCGGGCCGTCGGCGGCCGAGCAGACCAGGATCGCGCCGTCCATCTGTGCGGCACCGGTGATCATGTTCTTCACATAGTCGGCGTGGCCGGGGCAGTCGACGTGCGCATAGTGGCGGTTGGCCGTCTCGTATTCGACGTGCGCCGTCGAAATGGTGATGCCACGGGCCTTTTCTTCAGGAGCCGCGTCGATCTGGTCATAGGCCTTGTATTCGCCGAAATACTTCGTGATCGCGGCCGTCAGCGACGTCTTGCCATGGTCAACGTGACCGATCGTGCCAATGTTGACGTGAGGCTTGTTGCGCTCAAACTTGCTCTTTGCCATTGAAAGCTTCCTGTGAACATAAGAGGTGAACCCGGCGGGCGGGTTTGGTGTCGCCGTTTAAGGCTTTCCACCAGAATGCGCAAGACATAATTACGACGCGTGCCGGGACAAGGGCATCGCGTAAAATGGATGCGGAAGGCCCACGGAATATGCGCTTTCGGCAGCGAACAAAGCGTAGGAAACGGCGTAGATGACGGGCAGACGAAATCAGGACCGGGAATCGCCCCGACGGAAATGCTGGCCGCTGGCCGCCGTTTCATGGAATCCTATTTGCCGGCAGCTTTCAGAGAGCTGATGAGCGCCAGCAGCTCTTCGGCATGCTTTTCCTGCTCGCCCTTGGTCCCCCAATAGGTGATGACCAGCAGCTTGCCCCGCTTCGGCGAGACGAGCGACAGGCCGATGCTCGCCGGGCCGTCCTTGTCCGTACCGCTCCAATCGAAATTCGACATCTTCATGCCGTTGAAGGTATCTTCCGACTGCTTCTGGGTGGCTGGATCGATCGTCACGCCATTGTCGTCCAAAAAGGCGATCGCATCCTCAATCACCTTGTCGGTCGTTTTTTCGTCGGCGACATCGATCGAGAGATAGATCGCTTCATCCTCCGACGTCGCCTGGATTCCGGTCTCGGTTTCTTCCGGGCTCCAAGAGTCGGGGATGGTGATTTCTGCAACAGGCGCATCGCTTGGAAACCGCATGGTTTCTGCGAAGGATACAGACGGCAGCAGCATGGTCGCGAATGCCGCGGCGGCAATTATTTTCTTCATGGACGAACTTCCATTCAAGGAGGAGGCGGCTTCAGGAGCCAAACATGAAGCTTTTATCCGGAATGGCTTAAGAAGTCTCAAGCAACACACCGAAAAAGCCAAGCAACCACGAACAAGCAGTGAATGGAGCGGGTAGCGGGAATCGAACCCGCGTATTCAGCTTGGAAGGCTGCTGCTCTACCATTGAGCTATACCCGCGGGGTGGTCCGATCCGGCGACAGAATGGTGGAGGGAGTTGGATTTGAACCAACGTAGGCTGAGCCAACGGATTTACAGTCCGTCCCCTTTAACCACTCGGGCATCCCTCCAGTTTTCCGTCTGGATCAGCGACCAAGCTCGTCAGACCTAGGAGCATTTCCGTGCCCCTCGATCTGCGCCGCGTATATGACCGCACCGTTCTCGTCTGTCAACACGAGGTTTTTGGAAAAATGAGGAAAAATAATCACCGCTCACTGGACTGCGCGCCGCTCGTGGGGCTTTGCCGAACGAGCCGGCATCGTTATAAGGCGCCATGAGCAAGGACAGCAAACAAGACAAATCCGGCCGCGACGGCCACTATGCGACGCTGAGGCGCGCCGTGCGCGACGCCAAGCGCGAGCGCGGAGAAATTCCGACGCCGCAACAGAAGCGGCAGAAATCCAATAAGGATTGGAAGCCCCCACAGCTGCAGCTTGAACAGGTCTTCCTGTATGGCCTGCACACGGTGCGAGCTGCAATTGAAAATCCCGAACGCAAGCTGATCAAACTGTCCGTGACACAAAATGCCTTTGCGCGTCTGGACATCGGAGAGGCAGACGCAATGCCCTTCCCGATCGAATTCGTCTCCCCTCAGGATATCGACAAGGTGCTGGGTCCCGAAGCCATCCACCAGGGAGTCATGCTGGAAACCCGGCCCCTGCCCTCGCGCCGGCTGGAGGCATTGAAGGAAAGCCCACTGCTTCTGGTGCTCGATCAGGTGACCGACCCGCATAATGTGGGAGCGATCATGCGTTCGGCCGTCGCCTTCGGCGCCGGCGCCATCATCACCACACAGAGACATAGCCCGACCGAATCCGGCGTACTTGCGAAATCCGCCTCCGGTGCGCTGGAGCTCATACCTTATATACAGATCACCAACCTGGCCGACGCTCTCGGTGAACTCCACAAGCTCGGTTTCCAGACGATCGGGCTCGATTCGGAAGGTCCAGCCGCGCTCGAAGGCACTTTTGTGGCCGACAAGGTCGCGCTCGTGCTCGGCTCGGAGGGCAAGGGATTGCGGCAAAAGACCCGCGAGACGGTGACGGCATTGGCGAGGCTCGACATGCCGGGTGCGATCAAATCGCTGAACGTGTCGAATGCCGCGGCGGTAGCGCTTTACGCCACCCGCCAGCATCTGGCCAAATCGAAATAAGCCGCTCGGGATCGCGCTGATGTCCATGTTGGCCGCTTTCGAACACGCCGCCCTGCTCGCCGGAAAAGTGATTCTCGATGTCTACGAGGCGGGACCGACCGCAAGTTACAAGGAAGACCGCTCGCCGGTCACCGAAGCGGATGAACGAGCCGAAGCCATCATCCTTTCCGAACTTGCAAAGGCATGCCCGGGAATTCCGGTCATTGCGGAAGAATCGGTTGCAGCAGGCCGAGTGCCGCGGATTGAGGGAGGAGCGTTCATCCTCGTCGATCCGCTGGACGGCACCAAGGAATTCATCAGCAAGCAGGTGGACTTCACCGTCAATATCGCCCTGGTGGAAAATGGAACGCCTGTGCTCGGTGCCGTCTACGCCCCCGCTCTCAAGACGGCTTATCTCGGGGGAAATGGAACCGCTGAAAAACTGGTGATTGGCGACGATCATAGGGTTTTACGCCGCGAGAGAATTTCGACGAGAGCGGTCTCCACGCCGCCTGTCGCGGTCGCAAGCCGATCGCACGGCTCCGCCGAGACTGAGGCCTTCCTGAGGCGATCGGGTGCCTGTGATATCCGCTGCATCGGGTCGTCCTTGAAATTCTGCCTATTGGCCGAAGGGGCTGCCGATCTCTACCCCCGCTTCGGACGGACGATGGAATGGGATACGGCGGCAGGCGACGCGGTTTTGCGCGCAGCCGGCGGCGTCACGCTCGATCTTGACGGCGAGCCGCTTTCCTACGGCAAAATCGGCCGGACGGGTATGATCGACTTCGCCAATCCCGATTTCATCGCCTGGGGAAGGCGCGTGGCGGAGGCATAAGATGCCTTCACTCACCGACAATTGTCTCCAGACCCTCATATCGAGATCATGCGCAACGCCGACATTCGCGAGCACCACAGTATGCTTAACTGCCGCTTGAGAATCCAGCTCTGGCAAACCGCGCGGTGGGTGCGGATCGATGCTGCACCTTTGATACATTGCAATAAAACCTGGATGCGCTAGGAAAAATGATAGTTGACAGCAGAAGGCCTTGCTCGGCCGCTATGAGGACTTGCAGATGCATATTGTAATGGTTGGATCGGGTTATGTCGGTCTTGTTTCCGGAGCTTGCTTTGCCGATTTCGGACATCACGTCACCTGCGTCGACAAGGCTGTCGAAAAAATCGAAGCCCTGAAGAAGGGCGTGATCCCGATCTTCGAACCGGGGCTCGATGCATTGGTCGAATCGAATGTCAAAGCTGGACGCCTTTCATTCACGACCGATCTGAAGGGCGCCGTTGCCAAGGCAGATGTCGTCTTCATCGCGGTCGGCACCCCCTCCCGCCGCGGAGACGGTCACGCCGACCTCGGTTACGTCTATGCTGCCGCGGGGGAGATTGCCGAAGCGATCAATGGTTTCACGGTCGTCGTCACCAAGTCCACCGTCCCCGTCGGTACCGGCGACGAGGTGGAACGGATCATTCGCGAAGCCAATCCGCAGGCCGATTTCGCGGTCGTCTCCAATCCTGAATTTCTCCGTGAAGGCGCCGCAATTGAAGACTTCAAGCGGCCGGACCGTATCGTCGTCGGGCTGTCCGACGAGCGCGCCCGCTCCGTGATGACGGAAGTCTACAGGCCGCTCTACCTCAACCAGTCGCCGCTGCTCTTCACGAGCCGCCGCACATCCGAGCTCATCAAATATGCGGCCAACGGCTTCCTTGCGATGAAGATCACCTTCATCAACGAAATAGCCGACCTTTGCGAGCGCGTCGGTGCCGACGTTCAGGATGTCTCGCGCGGCATCGGCCTCGACGGTCGCATCGGCTCGAAATTCCTGCATGCCGGCCCTGGCTACGGCGGCTCCTGCTTTCCGAAGGACACGCTGGCGCTGGCCAAGACTGCGCAGGACAACGAAAGCCCTGTCCGTCTAATCGAAACGACGATCGCCATCAACGACAACCGCAAGCGCGCCATGGGCCGCAAGGTGATCGCCGCTGCCGGCGGCGATGTACGGGGCAAGAAGGTCGCGATCTTCGGCCTTACCTTCAAACCAAATACCGATGACATGCGCGACAGCCCGGCGATCGCTGTTGTCCAGACCCTCAAGGACGCAGGTGCGATCGTATCCGGCTATGATCCCGAGGGAATGGAAAATGCAAGGCGGATGATGGATATCGAATTCGCCAGCGGCCCGTACCAGGCCGCGGAAGGGGCCGATGTTGCCGTCCTCGTCACGGAATGGAACGAATTTCGGGCATTGGATCTCCAACACCTCAAATCCATAATGAAGAGCCCGGTTCTGGTCGATCTGCGCAACGTCTACCGCAAGCCGGAAGTGGAAGCCCATGGCTTCACCTATTCCGGCATCGGCAAGCCGTTCTGACGACACCAGTAGAAAGCGATCTTGAAGGACGCCCGTAACGCCATGCGTTGCGGGCGTTTTGCGTCCCGGTCTCTGGAGGAGGTTGCTGCGATCCCGGCAGACGCTATTGTAGGCGCTACATCCAGCTCGAGGAGACAAGATAGCCGCGCCTCACTACACGGCGAACTTCGCCTCTTCCTTTTCGCCGACGTGGCGGAAAAAGGATCACGATCGGCGTGATTGAAACAGCGTCATTTCTGGACCTTGCAAAACTGTCCTAGGAGGGGCTCAATCTGCCTCTTCTTAAAAACCATACAGAAGAGGGAACTGCGAAATGAACAAGCTACTCGCCTCCACCTGCCTTGCCTTGGGCATGTTCGGAGCCTTTGCGGGCGCCGAAGCAGCGGAATGCGGTGACGTCACGATCGCGAGCATGAACTGGCAGAGCGCCGAGGTGCTGGCGAGCCTCGACAAGATCATCCTGACCGAAGGCTACGGCTGCGACGCGGAAATCATTGTCGGCGACACGGTTCCCACCATCACCTCGATGGTGGAAAAGGGTGAACCCGACATCGCACCTGAAGGCTGGGTAGATCTGTTGCCGGAAGTCGTCAGCCGCGGCATTGCCGAAGGCAAGCTGGTCGGAGCCGCCGTGGCGCTTTCCGATGGCGCCGTGCAGGGCTGGTGGATTCCGAAATATGTGGCCGATGCCCATCCCGACATCAAGACCATTCAGGACGTCCTCAAGCATCCGGAACTTTTCCCGGATCCGGAAGACAAAAAGAAGGGTGCCGTCCACAATGGCCCGCAGGGCTGGGGCGGAACGGTTGCCACCACACAACTCTATAAGGCTTATGGTGCCGAAAAGGCCGGCTTCACGCTTGTCGACACCGGATCGGCTGCCGGTCTCGACGGCTCGATCGCAAAGGCTTACGAGCGCAAGGAGGGTTGGGTCGGATATTACTGGGCGCCGACAGCGCTTCTCGGGAAGTATCAGATGGTAAAGCTCGGTCATGGTGTGCCGGCCGACATGGCCGAATGGAAGCGGTGCAACACCGTCGCCGACTGCCCGGATCCGAAGCCGAACGACTGGCCGAAGGACAAGGTGCAAACGCTTGTCACCAAAGCTTTCGCGGATCGGGCCGGCGCCGATGTCATGGCCTATCTCAACAAACGGTCGTGGAGCAACGATACCGTCAATGCCCTCATGGCCTGGATGACCGACAATCAGGCGAGCGGGGACGACGGCGCCAAGCAGTTCCTCAAGGAGCATGAAGATCTTTGGACCAAGTGGGTGACGCCGGAAGCGGCTGAAAAAATCAAGTCATCGCTCTGACCAGACGCGCCGTCGCCAGCACCCGTTGGCGACGGCTCTTTTAAGGATGGAGCAGGCGATGGACTGGCTTACCAAATTCCCGCATATGGACGACGAGACGCTGCGGAACCTCAAAAAAGGTATCGATGAAGGATTCCGCGCCTTTACGCGCACCTATGGCGATGCGATCGAATCGTTCTTCGATCCGCTGCAGTTCTTTCTGATCTACGCCGAGCGGATCATGGTCCGAACCCCTTGGCCGATCATCATGCTGGCGATTGCCGTCATCGCCTGGTTCGCCAGCCGCAATTGGAAGATCGTGGCAGGCTGTGTGGCCACCTTGTTTGCCATCGGTTACTTCGACATGTGGGAAGACACGATGAAGACCATGTCGATGATCTTCGTCTGCACGGTCCTGTCGATTGTGATCGGGCTGCCCATGGGGATTGCCATGTCGCGGTCGGAGCGGCTGCAGAATACCATCAATCCCGTGCTCGACGTGATGCAGACGATGCCGAGCTTCGTCTATCTCATACCTGTCGTCATGCTGCTTGGCATCGGCAAGGTGCCCGGATTGATCGCCGTCGTGATCTACGCGATCCCGCCGATGATACGGCTGACGAACCTCGGAATCAGGCTGGTGGACAAGGAAGTGCTGGAGGCGGCCAACGCCTTCGGCTCCTCGAGCTGGCAAAAGCTGCGCGACGTGCAGATGCCGCTTGCCCTGCCGACGATCATGGCGGGGATCAACCAGACCATCATGATGGCCCTGGCCATGGTTGTCATCGCGTCGATGATCGGCGTTCAGGGACTCGGTCAGCCGGTCCTGAAGGCTATCGCCAACCAGTACTTCACACTCGGCATATTCAATGGGATGGCGATCGTCGGCATCGCAATTGTGTTCGACCGTATCAGCCAGGCCTATGGCCGCCGTCTCCAGAGGCATATGGAGATGACGCATCAGTGATGGGTGATGGGAATGCCTGCCGGAACTGCAGTGCCGTCTACGCGCTCAATCACTGCTCGGATTTACGGTTTCGTGAGGCTGCGCTCTGCTGAAGCCAGGCCCATTACGGGTATTCGGATATAGAGGGCTTAGTGGGGCAGGAAGTCGCATCGTATGGACTTATAGACCCGCGGGCCCTTCTCACTCTAGTCGGATCGGCTTGGCAGCCGGGTCTCGCCACCTGCCTCAGGCTCCCTCTCGCTGAAGTGGCCGCAGTCTGGTTCCTGTGAGAATCCACTAACGGAAGTCAACTACGTCTTCATTTCCACCACTCCGACGCTAATTTTCGCAGCCCTTCGCTATCGACGGGTCCCAATATGGAGGGCCAGATTGGCAGGGGAATGGGCGCTGAAGCCGTCAGAAAACCCTGAATTTCAGCGCATGCCGGCCACTGCAAGGCAGAGAGACAAGGCCCAGAGACGTTAACAAATGATCGTTTACCTACATCTTCTGAAATGACCAGACCGGTTGCCAGCGATACAATATGTCGATAAATTCCGTTTCTATCGACACGTTTTAGCAACATGTCGCCGCCGTCGACATATCCGGAAATCCCACTGACCGGAAAAGGAAGCTTCAGAATGCCTTTCCGGCCGGACCGTCCCTATAATGATCTACCAGCGTTGCCCCCGAAAGAGGATGTCGAGACGAAAGCCGTTCTCAAAGCCTGCATAGCCGCGCGGGCCGCTCTGGCAGAGCTAAAAGTCTCTGGCGAGCTGATCCCGAACCAGTCGGTGCTGATCAATTCGATTCCCTTGCTCGAAGCGCAGGCGAGCTCTGAAATCGAGAATATCGTCACGACGACCGATCGGCTGTTTCGCTTTGCCGGCGAGGACGGAAATCCTCCCGACGCCGCCACGAAGGAAGCTCTGCGCTATCGCACCGCGTTGCACCAGGGATTCCGAATGCTAAAGGAGCGGCCGGTCTCCACCACAATGGCAGTCCAAATGTGTCGGACGATAAAGGGTATTGACCTCGATATACGATCCACACCGGGGACCGCGCTCTACAACGAAGCCACTGGGGAAGTCATTTACACCCCTCCCGAAGGACGCGACCTCCTGAAGGACAAGCTTTCGAATTGGGAGCGTTACATTCACGAGGCCGAAGAGATAGATCCGCTCATCCGCCTGGCAGTCATGCACTACCAGTTCGAGGCCATTCACCCTTTCACTGACGGTAATGGTAGGACTGGGCGCATTCTCAATCTGCTTTATCTCGTCGACAAGGGCCTGCTAGAGATCCCGGTGCTATATCTCAGCCGCTACATCATCGGCAATAAGCGCGCCTATTACGAGAAGCTGTTGAGAGTGACCACGGAGGGTGCTTGGGAAACGTGGATCCTCTACATGCTCGAGGCAATCAGAGAGACGGCAGAATGGTCGAACAGGAAGATCCACGCAATCCGGGATCTGCTCGGTGAGACGGGCGCCCGGATGCGCCGCGACTTGCCGAAGATATATTCGCGCGAGCTGGCAGAAGTGATCTTCGTCAATCCCTATTGTCGGATCGCCGACGTCGTGTCAGCCGGCATCGCCAAGCGACAGGCCGCGGCAGTTTACCTGAAGGCCCTCGTCGACGCCGGAATTCTGGCGGAGATGAAGGCCGGTCGCGAGAACTTGTATATCAATCCCGCGCTTCTTGAGCTCCTGACGGGAACTCGCCCGTGAATTCTTCTGCTCGTGGCCGCCTGATTGGATAGCCGTCGCTCAATCAGGTATCCTCACTGTGTCAGGGTTTCATCCTGTGCGCCGCGGCGACAGTATCTAGATCAATCGATATTCTCGTCCCATGCCCGTGAACGCGGTACCTTTCGCGTAAGCAATGAACTGCCAGCGATGGGTACCCAAAGATGCTGCGATGCAAAGCCTGTCGGGATACGGGATGGGTTTGTGAGATGCACCCCGATCGCCTTGGACGGGAACGCACGGTTGCGGATGTGGGTCGGCCGGGATGCCCTGTCCTGCATGCAACGAGACCGGCAAGAGCTTTCCCGATGTGTCGAAGGTTTTCCGGTCGGTGATTGATTTGGCCGGGAAGATGGTGAACTAGTTTTAGGACGATGGCTATCATGATCTTCATGGCCGCGCCTTTCAAGCGCATGAGACCACGGAACTGCCGCAAGCGGCTGCTGCTCCCGAGACTGCTCGGATCATAATCATCACAGAATTGCGAGTGGAACATTGGCGGCTTCTTTTGTATCCCAAAAGAATGCTCCAGAATCATAATGCGGCTGCGTCAGCGATAGAGCCGAACGAGCTCCAGATGCTTCAGCGTGTCTTCGACCTCGCATGCCAACGGCGCGGTATTGCCAAAAACACCAGCAAAGCGCAATTGCTGGCCGCTGACGTCATAGATCTCTTCCAGCATGGAGTTCGGAGTGAGGCACAGCTCATCGCGATGCTTTCCGGGGACAGGGATTACCCTTAATCGGTTCTGTGAAGCGGCTTAGTGGCTACGCGCTTTCAGTGTAGATCGTGGAGGCCGGAACGTTTCCCGATCGAGTTGGTTTGGGCCGGGAAGCGGGTTATCCCCCCGCACGATCCATTGGCCCGCTTCGCCCTGATGATGTTGACGGAAAGGTCTGCTTTCGGGCAGGCCTTTCCTTTCAAGGCCGCGAGACTTTGCATGAAAACGAGATGATCTTTCCAGCGTCCGCTTCGGATTAGCGAAGCGGATTTGACAGGCGTTTATCAAGTGCTGAAGAGACGGTTGCGGCCACCTTATTTGCCCCCTTTGTGCCCCCGGTTATTTTTCTTGGACGAGGCGGAGGCATAAGTGCCTCAAAATTAATGGTGCCCCCGGCAGGGTTCGAACCCGCGACCCCCTGATTACAAATCAGATGCTCCGCTGTTCGCATGAATTCATATGCATTCGTGCTACCAGCGCCGACCGCCGGAAACACTTGCCTTCCGGCGGTTTTAGTGTTCGTATGAATTCGTGCGAATTCATATGTAGCCCCGGCTTTTCGTAGCCCCGGCGTAGCCCGAGATCAAAGATGGCGAAAGAGAACCTTACCGACCGGCGTCTAAAGGCGCTGAAGCCTGCACCGAAAGACGTCGGCCGGTACGAAATCGGTGATGCGATTGTGCCGGGTCTTCTGGTCCGGGTTACCTCCGCCGGCAAGAAATCGTTTGTGCTGTACACGCGGTTTGGCGGGAGTAAGAAACCTACTCGGCGTCTCATCGGAGAATACGGCGCGATTACGCTGGAGGATGCACGGCGGATCGCACGCGACTGGCTGGACATGCTTGGCAAGGGTGTCGATCCAAAGATCCACATCGCCGAGACCAAAGCCAAAGAAATCGAGCGTCAAGACAACACGTTTCGGAGTGCGGTCGAAGACTACCTTTCGATCGTGGTCATCGGTAGCGACCCAGACAACCCGATACTTCGTCAGGGCAACGAGGTTGCTCGATGCCTGAATTTGGAGTTCGTGGAAGATAGGATTGATCCACGCCCGGGGAAAGCAAAGCGGCCCGGCCTTGGTGATCGGCCAATCAGCGGAATCACGAAAGCTGACATCATGCGCGTTATCGACGACGCCATGGCTCGTGGCGCCAAAACCATGGCTCATAACCTTCTCGCCTACGTCAGAGCGTTCTTCAATTGGGCTGTTGATTCCGAACGATACGGGCTTGAGTTTTCGCCGTGCGACCGGATCAACGCGAAGAAGGTGATCGGCAAAAAGGTCAAGCGGAAGCGTGTTCTGGATGAGGACGAGCTGGCGGCATTTTGGGAAGCTACGGCAGTCATGGGCTATCCCTACGGTCCCGCCTACCGACTTCTGCTGATAACCTGCCTACGCCTCAATGAAGTCGCGGAGGTACCAGAAACGGAGCTTCGCCTTGAAAAACGAATGTGGTCGATCCCTGCCCTTCGGATGAAGAAGGACAATGATCATCACGTTCCACTAAGCGACCTCGCCTACGACATCTTCAAAGCCCTCCCCGAGCATAAAGATGGACCGTTCCTCTTCACAACGACGAAAGGCGTGAAGCCGATCAACGGTTTCAGCAAGGCAAAGGTGATCCTCGATCGCGAGATGCTGACCGTGCTGAAGCGTAAGGCGGGAGAAGCCGGGCGAGATCCTGAGCAAGTCACGCTCCGCCCCTTCGTGAACCACGATCTGCGCCGGACGGCTCGCACCTGGTTATCCGGGCTCAAAGTGCCGAAGGTTGTTGCCGAACTGATCATGGCCCATACCCAGAAAGACCTGGATGCGGTTTATGATCAGTGGGCGTTCATCGACGAGCGGAAGGACGCGCTGCAGCGGTGGGCGAACAAGGTGCGGTCGGTGGTCGAGCCACCGCCGGAAAACGTGGTCCCGATCCGGAAACGCCGCTGACGCTCTTAGTCATTACTCTCCGGGTAAAGCTTCATCTTCCGATTGATCTCCTCGATATTGGACATCAGGTAATCGAAATCCCTCTTCGGAATCGTTACCGCTGTGACCTTACCATCCGTTAGGTGCAGATTGGTGAAGCTTGCCTCGAGCCGTGCAACGATCTCGGCGTTCATGCTGCGATTGTTTTCTTGAGCAGCGGCCTCAACACGCTGCTTCAGTTCGGGGAGCATACGCAGACCGAACGGTGCAATGCTGCCGATCTTCTCTTCTGGTGTCTTCTTGTTACTCATGACATCACTATGTAGCTAACCAACGTTGACGGCAATAACTTCACACTGTAGCTATAGCTACACAGTGATGTTAAACGAGTCGTTAACGAGGTCAGCGATGACAGACAAGAAGATTTTCGGGCTACGTCTGCCTGATGATGTCCGGCGGTGGCTGAAAGCATCCGCCGAACAAAACATGCGCTCTCAGAACGCGGAGATCACCGTCATTCTCCGGGAGAAGATGCAGCGAAGCGCCGCCATTGAAAATGGAGGCGCGAAATGACGCAGCGCGCGATCCCCCGGAGTAGCCTTCCCGAAAAAGGCATCACCATGAAGAACACCAAGCTTTGGCAAATGGTCAAAGCGGGGCTTTTCCCCAAACCGTTCACCAATGGCGGCCGGGAGCGCGTCTGGCTCGAAGCAGACATCGACCGCTGGCTCCTAGAGCGAGCGGACCAGGGCAAAGGGGACGCACCATGACCGGCGCCGATCACGAGCAAAGCGATTCCGTCGTCGTCGCGGCACAATGGCTTGCTGACGAGCAGCAGCCACCGCAGCCAATCATTCCCGAACTGCGTCGTCGTTTCGGGCTGTCGGCGCTCGAGGCGTGCGAAGCTTCAGCAATGGCACAGCGCTTCCGGATCTACCGGAGGGCGCACGGATGACAGCGCGCGATTTCGCAAAGAACCGTGTGCGTCAGCGCATGTCCCGGAAAGGCGCCGAGTGCGTCACGGGCGGCGGCCCCTGGCTGGGTGAAGGATCACCGCCTCGCCGTCTGAAATCCAAGATCGAGGCACGGCAGGAGGCGTCTGCGCTGACATCGCCTTCCACTATGATCACCAAGACAATCATCTGCCGGTGCGGCCACAAGGGGAAGGTTCGCATTCCTGTCGCGCGGGCTGAGGGACCGTTCAGGTGCGTGAAGTGTCAGACAAGGAAGCCTTGAACAATCCCGACCGTTTCGCCGATATCAACGCGCGCTTTTTCAAGGTCGACATGCATGCGTTCCGAGTTGCTGCGGCGCTGGGGAGCAATCAAGCGGCCTCGTACCTGGTTCTCGCCTGCGGCACCGGTCCAGACCACCGCACGACGGGTTGGTCGGCAAAAGCCATCGAAGACCGAACCAGCTTGAAAGGCACGAAGGCGAAAGAGGCCATACATCAGCTCGCCGACGCCGGCCTGCTGCACATCGTGAGAGACGGCACGCGCCCTCTATACGAGTTGAATGTCTTCCAGGGCGAGCAGCCGCAAGAGGCTTGGATTCCGCAATCGTTCATTGGGACGAAGGAAAACAAGGGGCCGCTTAAGTTCTTTCGTTCGCAGAAGAACACATCGCAGCTCGAAATGATGCTTGAGATCTACAGTCGGACCAACATGGACATCTCCTGTGGGGTGGACTGGAGGTTGCCGTCGAACCCGAGAATGCTCTACGAAAAGCGAGTCATCCGGGTGTTGTCCGAATACATTGTGCACGGCTTCAGATCAGATCGATGGGCCGGTAGCGACATGGACTATGGGCTGCTCAACAGCCTCGTGAATGCCAGACAAGTCGTTGTTGCCCCGCATATTGTCGAGCATGACGGATCAGGTGCGGAGATCATCACTCCGATCGGCCGGGGCTGGAATTGTCTCGATTGGGAAAACAAGATCGGGTTCGCATACCAGAACGCTGGCGATGCCATGCTGCAGAGACTTGAGTTCGAGCAGAAGGCCAATGAACTCATCGTTCCATTTTCACGCTTTCTGCCCGATATCGAGGTCGTCGGCATCGTCCGGCCATACCTGCTTCCCGCAACTGCGCCCACGCTGAAATGGTCGATGAACCGCGCCGAGTGGATCGCCGGCGCCGACCGGTGCAATGAATTGGCGCAGAGCTTCACCTTCTGATCAACCCCATCGAAATCTTCCGACATTAAGAGCCGGAGTAATCTTCCGACATTAAGAGGTTTGACCCGCTTTCCGACATTAAGGAGAGATCAAGGGGATACTAACAGTTATGATTATTCATCGCTCCGCTCTTCATAATCATGACCATGCGATGAGATCGTGCTCCGCACGACGATACCCTCGGCAAGACATCCTCATCCCATTCGAATGCTATCCCCATGGCATCCATAGCCCATAGCCAAGGCTTTGACAGCGACACCCTTCTCGCCCTCAGTAGCTGATTTGGGGTCAATGGTCGTGTCTTGAACACGCGCCAGAGGGCCGCCAGCATTTCTCCCTTACGAGCCGAAATTCATGGTCGGCTGTTGATGGAGCAGCTGATCCACAATCAGTAGGGACTGTTCAACTAATTCCGTTGCATGTCCCCTATTTCATAGGCATATTGCTCTTGCATTGTCTTCGTCGCGTATCGTGGAAATCTCGACTCGGGCTACCATGGGGCTACGCCAAGTGAGATTTCAGCTACGTTTTTCGAGGAATTGCCGATTGAGCGATGGCAATCGATTGCAAAAGAGCAACGGAGATAGCTGCAATGACCCATTCGGTTGAATCGCGCGCCCATTACGGCACCACCCAGATCAAGGTTCATCGGATCAACGGCGAGAGCGCCTGGCAGGCCTCCGTCGACGCCCGCCAGACAGTCCGCGAACATCCGGATGAATGGTCCTTTACGCCCTTCTCTGCAGCCGAGCAGCGGGCAGCACAGCGGGATATCCCAGCTGATCCTGCCTTGCTCGATCGGGCGTCATGATCCCACTGGCTTAGCGTCATCTGCGGAGCCATCGAACCGCGGGCCGACGCAAGCCACCCCCACCCCCTTCAAACCCGTGTGGGATGGACTGAGGGGGGTGGGGGGCAAAATTGGGCGCGAGATTTCCAGTTCCACCCCCACACTGTATTCGGCCTCCCCCAGATGTTCGGGCTCGAATTTTTTAAACCAAGGAGAATTCCGATGCCCGATATGGCCATTGATCGAGGTCGCGAACTTCAAGGTCGGAAGCAAGTCGTAGTCTTCCGAGCGACAGGGGGCGAATCCGTATGGATGGACGTGCTGGACGCGAAGCAACTGGTCGCCCGCCTACCGGCCGAATGGTCGAAAGATCCGTTTGGAGGCCAGACCTATGGTGTCGCGAAAGATCCCTGGGCAGTGGAAGCGCTTCGCGGCGGAGTAACAGCCATAGAGCGTCCCTGGGGCTACTGAGAGCGATGGCTGTCCGGCACGATGCAGATCCGAAGGCCCTGATTTCCGCTCGAAAGCGCGAGGCGTCGAAGCCTGGCCGTCACAAACCTGCTGGTCGAGGGTCGGGGTGCACCCCGCGCGTACGCAAAGCCATTGAGCTGATGATCTTCGGTGGCGATGACGGCACCATGTACGCCAGCGATCGGGAGGCAGCGCCGGCCGCGGGCTTGTCAGTCCGTGCTCTGCGAGCGGCGATGTTGAAGCCATCGGTCGAAGCGTATCATCGGCAGCAACTCATAGCCAAGCGAAACGGAATGAAGGCGCTCGGACTAAACACGATCGAGGGCGTCATGACCGATCCGGAGCTGAAGAAGACGGCAGCTGGCGCCAAGGTCCGCGTTGACGCCGCGAAGGTCGTCCTCGTCGACCCCCCTGGTGCGCAGGTGAACCTTCAGATCAACAACAATCTCAATGTGACACCAGGATATGTCCTGGATCTTACGCCTGATTCGCCGCCGGTGGCGATCGCGCACGACGAGATCATCACAATTGAACAGGTTACGCATCCTGCGGAGATCGATCATGAACGGATCTGAAGTCAGCAATACGGACGCAAGCGCAGGTCAGGCGTCCGAAGTGTCCCCGGCGATCGAATCGGCGCCGGCACCACCAGCATTTCCAGACACGCCTATGGGCTACGAAGTCCGCTTACCGGGCGATTTCGCGCTCCCAGACGGTATTGACGTCGGCGATGGCCTGATCAAGGTCGATGACCCGCGGATTGCAAACCTCCGGGAATTTGCTCACGCGAACCAGCTCACCCAGGAGCAGTTCGAGAAGATGGTCGGTCTCGGCGCGCAGATGGAAATTGCCGAGCACAATGCGCTCCGGGAAGCTATGGGTCGCCAGATCGAAGCACTCGGACCGAAGGCGCAAGAGCGGATAGGCGCGGTCAAGCAGTGGGTCGCGGCAAAGCTGCCGGCGGATCAGGCAGAGTCCCTTCTTGGCGTCTTGTTTACTGCCAGACAGATCGAGGCGATGGAAACACTGATGCGGCTCAATCGCGGCGCGGTGCCGGGCAATCCTGGCGCCGGGCGCGATATCGGCCGGCAGGACCTTTCAGACGAGGAATGGGACAAGATGTCCGCTGCCGATCGGATCACTTACGCTCGCGAAACCTCGCCAAGAAGATGATCGCCAGTGAAAGCGGCAGAATGTCGTTTGGAACAGCCGTTGTAGTAGCGGCGATCCGACATATATCGAAAGGCCGTGCGTGCCAATTGTGTCATCTTGTTACGACGGCGAGACACGCGCATTGATCGATACCTCGCACATTTGCGGTAAGTCGCCCACGCCGAACTCCGGCCAAGTGGAGACGGCACGACTGGCAACGCAGATGGTCGAGGAATAGTGGGACAGGTGCAAGGCGGTAATGACGCCGCGGTAAGATCACTTTGACTGTGTGAAGGATTTCTGTCAGCCTGCGATTGCAACTATGGGGGGCAATCAATGGAACTTCTTAAAGGGCTAGCCGGAGGCTTCTTATTTCTGGCCGTGATGGGTATTTGTCTCGTCGTTCTGGGCTTCTATGTCCTGGCTGCGGCAGCCGGCGTAGAGGAATTGCTTGGCTGGTCCGGCTGGTGGGTCGGCGCCATTCTCTTCCTGATGATCTCGATGCGTGTCGGCTTTTTCATCATCAGTTGCCTTGGGGCATACGGTGCCTATGCGGCATGGGGCTGGGATTGGTATTGGGTGGCCGGCGTATTCTTCCCATTTCTAATCATCGCCATCGCGGCGACCCTTGGAGGCGGGATTTTGGCTATCGCTGGCGGGTTCTATCAAAAGATTTTCGGCGGGAGACGGGCGGGCGCGTAATCATGCGCCCTTCCCCTTCCTCGGCCGTGGCGGCAAATCGACAAACAGTAGTTGAATCGCGGTGGTACGGCCGCGTTCCTATTCTAGCTTAGCGCGCTTGAGACCTGCGTTTATGACCTCAGTAAAGTCAGGTGGCTCTATACCGTCCGGTCCATGTCCAGGGGTCTGGCGGAAGAGCGCCCAAAGAACAAGCGGCCGGTCGCGTTCGTCAGCTCGCCCTTTCTCGCTCAACAAGAAGTAAGTATCCAGCATCGTCTGCCGCTGCCGGGCGTCATCCATCAAGAGCATCGATCGCATGAAGTAGCGCATCAACGCCCGTCCTGCCCAAAGCCACACGAAGACCGGCACAGAGAACACGATCAGCCGGCCGAATTGATGAATGATCGCGATCGCGACCGAGTCCTCCTTCGGGATCGCAAAAGTTGGGATTGGAGGGGGTGCCGCCGGCGCTGCTGAGCCGGCCTGGGCTGTCGCGGGGGTAATTGCCACTCCCTGGGCATCGGCAACTGCCTTCTGCTCAATACTGGCGAGAGCCTGGACGATGGGAATTCCCCAGTGCGCAGCGACGCCGATGGTGATCACGAGATAGGCCAACAACAACCCGCAGGCGATGCCGAAAGCTAACCTGGCTTCTTCAAAACGGCCGGCCCAGCTGCGGCGAACGCTCTCAAGCTTCAGCTGCTCACGGGTGGTCGTTTCGAAATTTTGAAGTTCCTCACGCCTCTTTTCGATGTCGCTATGGAAATCGGCGCGCAGCGCATCGATCTCAACTTGAGCTTCATCAATGGTATGGTCGATCTTGTCCTTCGTTTCTGAATTGGCTTGTGTCAATTGAGCGGCGGCCGCGGCAAGTGCGTCCAGGCGGCTGCGGTAATCAGTGACCTCGCGCTCAAAAGCGGCTCGATGGTTGTCGATGTGACCTTTTGCTTTCGCAATCTCGTCTTGGAGAGAGACTTCGACAGATCTCGCAACGGCTCGCGATTCCTTAGCCGCAACGTAATTTGCGAGACCGATAAGCAGACGTCCGCGCTCGCTGTCATGAGTTCGGCTCTCGGCAATTTGCATCATATTTGCGTTGGGCATCTCGACCGCGAGCGCCGACGCTGAGATAAACATGTATTGGTGCGCCTCTTCGGCAGTACGCCGCCCTGATATGCTGGTGACAAATCGCGCCAGGGCTTGAACTTCTTCATCCCGTAAAATTGGCCAAGTAGACGTAACAACGGTCTTGTCATCGGTCTGGACCACCGGGGGACTACTCTGCACAACAGCCACAGCATTGCCAAATAGCGCCTGACATAGCGCGGAGTTTCCAACGGATCCTTTATTCCGCAAGTCGCTAAATGGCACCTCCCTAAAGGTTTGGCCTAGGGTTTTGTAAAGGCCTTGCTGCTGGGCGATCAACGCCCTGGCCTCGCCGCCGCTGGAATTGGTGAATTCTACCTGCCTTGTTGAAAGCAGCTTGATCAACCTGTCGAGCAACTCTTCCACAGTTCCCCCCACATATGATGAACAAAGCTACCGTTAGAAGTAACAAAAATGGAATGCAACCTAAGTCTGCTACCAAGGTAAACTGAGGCGCACGCTACGTGTGCTTTGTGCAACTCAAGAATGACAGGGATAAATCCCTGTCATGAGCATCACAGCCCCTGACACTCGAATTTCCGAATATAATCCTGTTGTCGCGACGACTGAGTTTGCGGCAAACTTTCCTGTCTTCGACAATGACGACTTGATCGTTGTCCATGATGGGTTGGAGCGGGATGACTTCGCGGTCTCAGCGACCTATGCGGAAGGCGTTTCGAGCAACGCCAAGGCAGTCTTTGCTGTCGGCATTACCGGAAACGTCAAGGTAGTCGGTCGACGAGATCCGCACCGCACAAGCCGCTTCGTCAACGGTGGCGCCCTCCCAATCCGCGACTTCAACCTCGCGCTCGATACGCTTCAAGCGGAGATGCAAGAGGCGCGGCGAGATATCGCTCAATCGTTCAGGGCGCCATATGGACTTGCCCCGCCGGAAATCCCGGGGTCTGTTGATCGCAGAGTTCTTGGCTGGAACGGTCAGGTTCTTTCGAACATCGATCCGGCCGAGTTCGTCAATGATGCGGGCTTTGCTACCGCGGCTCAGGGCGCGAAAGCGGATAGCGCGTTGCAGCCCGAAACCCTTTCCGTTGATGACGATCACCTGGCCGCGCCTTCCCGCATCCGGAACAAGCTCGATTTCTGGACGATTTACGATTTCTTCTCGAGCTACAATGAGGCTCAGGCGGTCAGGGCCGGATCTGCGACAGGTGACCATCTCGCCTTCCTGCAAGCTGCTGCCGATAGCCAAGAGGTCGTGCAGTTTCCTCCGCGCGTCTTCAACGTTTCCAATGAACTGGTGATCAAGGACGGAACGAAGCTTATCGGCTCCGGCGCCAACTGGAAGCGACGGACGGGCTATTCCCGCCCGACAGATGGCAACTTCACATGCTTCAAGTGGATTGGCGCGGATGCGTCCCTAACGGCAGTCGTTCGTGTATCCAGCGAACCTGTCGGCACGGCTGGAGACGATTTCAGTGCACCTGGAACTGACGACCTGGTCAACGTCATCTTGCGTGATATCCACGTCGATGCCGACAATAAGGCGCGGTATGGTTGGTATATCTATCGCGTTGGCAATCAGAGCACGATAGGCAACCTGACAGCGGAAAAAGCACGTCTCAGGAACTTCGTGTTTCTCGGCTGCTTCGCGTCACGCTTCGGGCATTTCGGAGCTTACGAATGCCAAAGCCACGGCGTTAGCGTTGGTGAAGACTTGTTTGCGTTCGGCGTTGAGGCGGCTTGTTTTGAGTTCTCTGCGAGCTTCCATTTGTGCAACAACGGCACGAATGGAACATTCGTTCTGAATAATGCCAACCCAGGTTCTGGTTCGGATTACGCCGAAAGCGGCGGCATATTCTGCCTCGGGCGAGGCAGTTCCGTTATAATCACTTCCGAAGGAAATTTCGGACGCGCCGCCATCCTAAAGCCATCATCCCAGGCGTCGGGAACGGATGGCCCCGCCGACTACCATGTGCCCTATATCGAGGGCAACGGCGGCGGCATAGCTATCGACTACCGACCGGGAACGCGAGGGCATCGCATCTACAACGGATTCATTCACCCTGGTAACGGTTCGTCCCTGATTTCGCAGGATATCTGCATCCGGTCTTTCAACTCCGCAGGCGTCGAGACTGACAACGAAGGACCGACCGATAGCGGGCAATGGCTGGTGCTTGAGCGGCTATTCGGTGAGCTCTCCGGCGTAGGGTTCGCGGTCCATTCGAACACTTACAAATACCGCGCCCGCGACTGCGCGAGGACGATCGTTTTTTCGGAGAAGTACCCCGCTTCGGAAGGCGTCTTTGCAAGGGCCTTCTTCAAGGCCGATGCGACGCTTTCCGACACGCGTTTGGTCGCGGGGGGCACGCTGACCCGTCAGTCTGCCGGTCGCTTCAGGCTGACGTTCATCGCACCGCAAGCCGATGCAAACTACAGCGTTTCGATCCAACGTATGGGCTCTGGCACTGTGACACACTTCCTGCAGATCGGCCCAAACAAAGGGACCGATTTTGTGGAGATCGAGCAATTTGCTTCGGGCGCTCTCGGCACACCTGTCGATACAGCCACGGGCTTCGTCGAGATCGTATGTATGCGGCTTGAGGACGGCAGATAGCCGGTTGGCGGGGTCATTGAGGTCATCATGAAAAAGTCATCCATCGAAGAACTATCGGAAAAGAGATCGGTCATTGATGTCCAGGTCACTCGGCTCATTGAAGAAGATGTCTCTTCGGTTCTTGCCGGCGGGACGATCAAGAACAGCGCCCTGATCAGCAGGCTCGGCCAGGATCGCAATACACTCGATGCTGCGATCGACCGGCTGCGCGACGATGAGCAGCACTGACGACATCGTCCTGAACTCCGCCTGCTTCCCCCAGATCAATGGCATGCGTTTCAACGGCCACCGCTGGGTGGCTGCGGATAGCCTCGACAGCGTTCGCGCCGCTGTACCCAAAGACCCTTCGGAATACTTCGTCGGGGTCGCACAGCGCCGGCCGCCCTCCCCGCTTCCAGAAAAGCCGAAAAGCCGCCGCCGAGGTGGCTTTTAGCTCTCGTCTGCGCAACATTTTACGTGCTCGGAAGGTGTGCTTTGCGGGCCGGAGTTCCGCTTGTTACCGATTGTTACCAATCGATGTTACCTAACGGAGAAAAAATCGTGTCCCAGGATACCCGCGAAAAACTGGCTTTCCTCACCGCCCAGCGCACCTCGATGGTGAGCGAGAGCAAGACCCTTACGAAGCAGCGCGCAACCGCAAAGCTAAACGGTACCGAGTTCGCGGGCGCCTTCCGCCTGGAAGAGCTGACGCGGGAACTTCAGGAGCTTGACGACACTATCGAGTTGGCCACCAAAATGGTCGCCGACGACGAGGAGCGTGAGATCGCACTTGTCCAAGCCGACCGCGTCGAACAGCAGATAGCGAGCCTTGAGGATGTCCGAGAGCAGTACCTCGCCGAGGTGGAGCGGCTGCAGAAAAACGTTGAGGGAATCGCTGGATCATTATCGAGCATTAATCAGCTAATGCCCAAACTCGCAGCACTCGGATACGACATCTCGGGGTTCACAAACATGCCGGACCTCCAACCCGTCGGTTATGAAGCTCGTTTTATATCCCGGATCGCGGAAACGACTGCCGGATTTTTCAAGAGCACCGACGCGTTGGGCCGGTTCCGCGTCGCGAGGGTTGATTCCGAAAAGTGGCTTCCGTCCTGGGCAGACGACGAGCGCCGCCGGTTGTCGAACCTTCTCGGCACTCCAGTACTCAAAGCTCGGAAGAAGGCGGAACAGCTACGCCTTGCCGCAGCAAGCGTCGGCGCCGACGAGTGACCGCCATGAAGCTGGGTGAACGTCACCTCGATAGCGCGCAAGTCCTGGCGCGCTTCGGCGTCTGCAAGATGACGCTCTCTCGCTGGCTCAAAGATCCCGAGCTGGGGTTTCCAAAGCCGGTGCGGATCAGAAAGCGGTATTACTTTTCCGAGGCTGCTATCGTGGCCTGGGAGGTCAAGCAGGGGAAGATCGATCAGCCGGAACCAGAAACCGTCGGCGGCCGCCCAGTCGTTTCTGGCGTCATTCAGGATTATGGCGATTTCGTAAAGGCAATGACAGCCCGCAGGAAACAATTGGATATGGCTTGTCTTGAGGTCGACCTATTGTCTGGGATGCAGGAAGGTTATGCCAACAAGCTAGAGAACTGGAAAAAGGGCTATGGCAGAGGTATAGGGCCAGAGACGCTGCCCCTATGGCTGGGCGGATTGCGCGTCGGGATCATCCTGGTGGATCTGCCGCGCCGGCCGAGGAAGCCGCGGTCGCATCCCCAGCTTGACGCATCGGCTGCAGCCTGAATGATCCTCCTGCCAATAAAGGGGTATCCGGATTTTGACGTGTAAAGGGAGCAGTGATGTCCAACTTGTATTCGTGGAAAGAACTCATCATCGCCGAGATGAACCATCACGGCGATGATTGGTCTAAACTCGTATCGATTACCCTTAGTGACGAAGAGGCCTACCAGAAATTTGATAGTGGTTACGGCGTCACGAACGGAAAACCTTTCACTGCCTGGACTGATGCCCGGGTCTACTTTCCCCTCTGCCACGATGGGGCTGAGTGGTGCGGCAGCGCTCCTCGAAATCCGAATGGAGAAGCGCTCGACCATCTGGGCGCTGACATACCCTAGGCCTGCAAGCATTGCGGCGTGGTCGGACGGTTGTACCGTGACGGCGTTACGATGCTGGACTACAAGCACCTCCCGGCCTATCGCCACCGCGTTATCATTCGCGCAAAGGTCGTTCGGTATCGAAGCAGTGACTGTGGCAAGACGATAATGGATCCGTGGGCCACGCCGAAGCCCATTCTTTGCCAGCGCTGCACACCCAAATTCCACGTGGAAGAGAACTGGAAGCGAGCAATCGAATCCACAGGAAAATCCGGATAGCTCAATAAAGAGGTTCCATCATGGCAAGATCAGACACCCTTTTCGTCACCGAGGCCCAGTGTGCCAATCGCCTGGGCCTTTCCCTTGAGCAGTTTAAAATCGCGCTTCATGCAGCGACGCAGGCGGGCTTTCCGATGAAGGACCCGCTCTTCGCTGATCGCCGGTATTGGCCTGCAGTTCGGGCTTGGCTCGATCGCAGGTATGGAATGCATGATGGCGCCGGCAAGTTCGGCGCAGCCGATCAGGTCGAACCGTGGCGTGGCCGCCGCGGTATCACAGCCCCACCTGGGTTCGATGGCGAAGAGAACTGGAAGAAGTAGCGCCCATTACCTCTGCTTCTCGTCGGCGTAGCTCAGGCGAATGCGATTTTTCTCCCGGAGAAAGTCAATGGGAGATAGGGCGATCTTATGATCCATCCTCATGTACGGCCCAAAAACGTCAGGCGCGTCCCTGTAGAACCGCTGAATCGTCCCAAACGTTTCTACGCGCTTTTTTGCACTCGACACCACCCCGCTTTTTATCTCCTCGTTTAGGCTGTTCAGCCTAATGAACTCGGTCCATATCGACATCAGGTAGAATTTGACCTCCGTTCCAAATAAGAATGTGGATCGGTCAATCGCATCCATGATCTTCTTTTCGGAGTCGGGAGAGCATTTGCCTTGAGCGAGCACCATTCCAACGGCATTCTTGGCAGAGGCATAAACCTCGATCCGCTTATCAAAAAGATCTAAGACCGATTTGTTGTGTGCGGTCCGCCACTGCATGAAGGCGACGCCCCCCACCGCGATAGCTACCGCTGGGGTCAACAGAGCTTGCAGGAGTTGGATCCAGACGGGCAGATCTGTCATATCTTAGCCGCACACATTCACGCCATCTTTAACGATCGCGGACCACTTTGGTCCGAGTGTTTCCCGAGCCGAAAGGGCTTGCTGCGAACCCGGCTCGCCTTCCTTGAACATCCGGACGCCAACGGCTTGATCGTGAGTCCCGGCATAAACGACGGGACCGGGCGTATAAGTAGTTGTCGCGTTCATGGTGCCGTATCCGCCATAGGAATTCACGGTCCCGTAGGTCTGATAGCTGCCAGGCATCCGCGTCGCGCGAACGTTGTTTGCGGATGACGCTGCGGTGATAACGTAGCGGTCATAGCCGGCCTTGATGGTTTCGATCGCGGCCTGCTTTTCAGCCGCCTTCATTGCACCAGTTCCGCCACAGACTGGTGCAGCGCTTGTTTTAATGATGGCCTCGTTCTGCGAAACTCGCATCGTGCTGGATTGCACGCACGAAGAAAGAGGCAGCACTACGCATGCGACTGCAATAACCGTTCTTACCATAGAAATTCCCCAACCCTGCACCGAGGGGAGCTTGTCAGGTTGGGAAGAAGAGTCAATCTGGCCGATAGTCGATTTCGTCGCTAGCCGTCTAGGTCATCTCGGAAGACAACCGGACAACTCAGATCAAAGGGAAGTTGGAAATTGAATTCCGGCTGGCGATCGGTCACTTGAGTTGGCACCCAAATGGATGTCCCAGTTCGTGGCTGCTGATAAGGTGAATTTGGCGGAATGGCATTCCGGCCGCGCGTGCCCGAAGTTTTTCGAATACCGGTAGCCAGCGTTCACGCGGCAATCGAAAAACCGGCACCTCAACCAGCAGATCCAGCCCTTCATAACGGGCTTGGTCTTTTCCATCTAGACAGTCGAGTACCGCACGAGTCGTGAGATCAAATAGCTTTGACGTTTCGATCATCCTACTAGGGCGGCTTGCCCACTCATCGAATTCTCTTTGGGACGCACCATCGCGAAGATGCGGATGGCCGGGACTGGCACCCTGCCTGTTGAGTCGACGTCCACCCTCAAATTGAGCTCTCGACAATGCGATTGTCACCTCTATTCCTACTTCTTCTTGGCCGTTGAGCCGCAGCCAAGCGTCGGGAGGATCATTGTTCAAGCTGAACCTGACCTCACCCATGAAGCCACGAGCGCGCAAATGGTTGTACACCGGTACGATCTCATCTCTCAGCCGCTTTAGCCTCCCTCGCTTTTCTCGATACGCCTCCACCTCCGCATGCTGACGCTCCGAACGGAAATACGAATCATGGAGTTCGGCGAAGGTGGGCATATCGGTCCATTCTCGCAGCCTTTCCAGCATCGCTTCGAGACAAGGGTTTTCGACATGCGTCATTTGCGAAGCCTCACCCCTGCCCCGCCATCGACCAAGACCCCATCTTCGAGAAACACGACGCCCGCGGCTTCGAGCGCAGCCTTGATCGCCGCCAGGTTATTGGTGCTCGGCACGCGCCTGCCCTTCTCGAAATCTCGAACTGTGCTTTCGCCCAAGTTCGAATGCCCGGCCAACTGGGACTGGGACCAGTCTAGAAGCCCCCGGGCGGCTCGTGATTGTTCTTTCGTGATCATGCTTCCCTCATATCAACGTTTATCGTTTACCAGAAACGAAAACCGTTGACATCAAGTTAATTCAACGCTATCCGTTTATCGTCAACGAATATCGTTAATGGAGCAATTCATATGCCGAACACCACCGTTCCGGCCGCCGCCGAAGGCGTGCCAACTGATCCGATCCTTTATAATCGCATTCGCGAGCTGATGAAGGAATTGGCGACGCTGCTAGATCGCACAAGATCTGGCGCCGCGTCATTCGCGACGGTCCACGCGGCGAGTAGCGGGAGAGCCAACATCATCGGTTTCGACCTGGATCTAGATGAGCCTTCCCTGTCGACGCTGTTGATTCGCGGGGAGGATGATCTGGACGATGCTAGCTCGTTCGTTGATCTCGTGCATTGCGCCTTGGAGGGGATGGCCCCCGATCGCGACATCAATGCCCTTCAGTACGGGGTGCGAGAGATCCGGAAAGCCCTGGGCAGAGCACACGAGGCGATCGAAGCGGCACGGGACCAAATCTAGCCGATGTAGCCCAGGAAGTAGCCCCGATCGCCTGATAAGACGGATATCGGCCTACAAATTCCCCGTAACCTGTTGAAATCTTTTGGTGCCCCCGGCAGGGTTCGAACCCGCGACCCCCTGATTACAAATCAGGTGCTCTACCAACTGAGCTACAAGGGCACTCTCCAGACGGGGAGTTACCAGATTTTCTCTTTCTGTAAAGGGAAAATCGCCCGCCGCCTCCGGCTGAGATGCGATCTTCACGCAAAGACGGAACGGTTGGGCAGCGGAAGGCGCTTGTCCAGAAGCCGGTTTCTCCTGTACCAAGGCGCTCTCACCGGCAGGCTTCATCCGGAGCCGTGCCAGATCAACCCGTCAAGCGGCCCTGCGCGCCTTCGGGCGACGGCGCCGTCGAAAGCTCGTTCATGTCGCTGCAGTCGAAAAAGCTTTCCTTCATAGCATCCGCGACGCCGGAGGCGCAGTCCGGACTGGAGGAATTAAGCCGATTGTACGGCAATGTTCCGACGGCGGAAGCCGATGTACTCGTTGCGCTCGGCGGCGACGGCTTCATGCTGCAGACGTTGCACGAGACGATCAACACCGCAAAACGTGTCTATGGCATGAATTGCGGTTCGGTCGGGTTTCTGATGAACGACTACCGCACAGAAAACCTTCACGAGCGGATCGCCTCCGCCATCGAGAATGAATTTCATCCGCTCAAGATGACGACCACCAATGCCGACGGGACGACCTCCGTCGCGCTGGCCATCAATGAGGTCTATCTCTTCCGCCAGTCCTATCAGGCAGCCAAGCTCAAGGTCGTGATCGACGGTCATGTGCGGTTGGAGGAACTGATCTGCGATGGCCTCATGATTGCCACTCCAGCCGGATCGACCGCCTACAATCTCTCCGCTCACGGACCGATCCTGCCGCTGGAAGCGCCTCTTCTGGCCATGACGCCGGTTTCGGCTTTTAGGCCGCGGCGCTGGCGCGGGGCGCTGCTCCCGAACCATGTCTGCGTCGACATAGACATCCTCGAACCGGAAAAGCGGCCGGTCAACGCCGTTGCCGACAATGCCGAAGTCAAGTCCGTGCTGCATGTGAGGATCGCGCAATCCGCCGAGGTTACCGCGCGCATCCTCTCCGATCCGGATCATTCCTGGTCGGATCGCATCCTGGCGGAACAATTCAACAACTGACTCTGCGTCAGGCGACCTTACGGAAGCGTCTGACTCTGCGGGAGGATCAATGCCTGCGGGCGAAGGCGCGCAGAAAGGTGCGCGTTGCGTTGGCAGCCATCTGGTCGATCTCGGATTCCGGCGTCTGCCGTCCAAGCTGCTGGTCGATGCGAAGATCAGCACCCAGCAGAGCCATATATTGACGGGCAGCGAGAGCCGGGTCGTCGAGGTCCAGATAGCCCGCAAGGGCAAGCTGGGCGAGACGGGCGGCAACGGCCGGATATTTCTTTCCCGGACCATATTCCTTCCAGGTTTCGAAGAGCTTTGGAAAACGGGCGCCTTCTGTTTCCACGAGCTTGCGCAACCAACGGCCGTTCGGGTCGCACATCGCCTTGCGCAGAAGCCGAGCGGAAAATTCGGTCAGCTCCTTTTCAAGGTCCTGCGGCGCAACAGGAAACGTGTCCAGAACCCGAAAGAAACCTGCGGTCGAACGTTCGGTAATCTCGGTCACGACAACTTTGAAGAGATTATCTTTGTCACCGAGCTGATTGTAGATCGTCTGCCGCGATACCCCTGCCCTCACCGCAATCGCATCGATGCTCGCTCCAGCAAACCCTTCTTCGGCGAAAATATCAGCCGCGGCATTCAGGATTGCCTGACGCTTGTTTTGCGCCGGCGGCCATGTGTCCTGGTCCTGACTGCGTTCGGCAGACGAATTTTTCATGACACTACCATACCGGCACTTGACGAATTGGACAATTGTGTCCAAAATATTTTACATGACTGCTGTGCACCCGTCATATTCACGCCGGCTCTCATATTCATCTTCCATAGTCGTCTTCCGCCCTGCCGTACCACGGCAGATGTGGTGACGGGAAAGGTTTTTTCCAATGCCAAGCAGAGCCTCTTCGCATGCCCTTTCGCTCGGGCTGCTCTCGGCCATCGGGCTTTTTGCCCTCGACATGTATCTTCCATCGCTTCCCACCATCAGCGCCAGCCTGAATGCCGACACGCACGCGGTACAGGCGAGCCTGATTTCCTTTTTCGCAGCCATGGCGGTCTCGCAGATCGTCTATGGCCCACTCTCCGACATGTTCGGACGCAAGCGGCCTCTTTATGCCGGCCTTGTCCTTTACAGCATCGGCGCAATCGGCTGTGCTCTGTCGCCCTCCATCGAATGGCTGATTGCGTTCCGTTTCCTGCAGGGCATGGGCGCCTGCGCCGGCGTCGTCATCTCTCGCGCCATCGTCCGCGATCTCTATACCGGTCCTGCCGCGGCCCAACTAATGTCACGGCTGATGCTGGTCTTCAGCGTATCGCCGATCCTAGCCCCGCTTGCCGGCAGCATGATCACGGCCTTCGGCGACTGGCGGGTGATCTTCCTCGTCATGGTTGGCGCCGGGGCTCTGGGGCTTGTCGTTGCGATCTTCTTCCTTGAAGAAACGCGACTGCCGGCCGCCCGCAGCGAAAGCAGCATCGCCAGCGCGCTTTCGTCCTATACGACGCTGCTCAAGGATCCCTACTATCTCGGACTCGTGCTGATCGCTTCCTTCGGCATGTCCAGTTACATGATCTATGTCGCAAACTCGTCCTTCGTACTGATCAATCATTACGGTCTGTCGCCATCCTTCTTCAGCGTGGTCTTCTCCTGCAACGCGGTCGCCTTCATCGGCATGTCTCAGATGAACGGCTGGCTTTCCCGCAAGATCGGGCTCAAAAGGGTCATTCGCGGCGCGGTCGTCGGCTATTCCACGATGATGGTCATGCTGGCGCTCGTCACCTCGCTCGGATTCGACCGGCTCGAGGTGATGGCGGTTTTCTTGTTTGGAGGTTACGGCTTCCTCGGCATGATCATTCCGACCGCCGCGGTGCTGGCACTCGAACATCACGGCCGGATCGCAGGTACGGCTTCCGCCATGATGGGCACTCTCCAGCTCGTGGCATCGGCGATCGTTGTCGGTATCGGCGGCCTTTTCACCGACGGCACTTCGAGACCGATGGTGACCGTCATCGCGATCTGCTCGGTGGTGGTCCTCATGCTGTCGCTGATGGTGCTGCGCAGCCAGCGTGGCGCCATGGCTGCCGCGGAATAGGCCCCTTCGCCCAAACGAAAGCGGCCGGGTTTTGAAGCCCGGCCGCTTTTTTGTCTCGTGAAGACGAACCGTCAGTCGACGTCGGCCACTTCCACATCCGCCTTGCCGCTGATGCGGTGTGCGAGCGCTGCCTCCATGAACTCGTTCAAATCGCCATCCAGCACATCGCCGGGCGCCGTGCTTTCCACGCCGGTGCGCAGATCCTTCACCAGCTGATAGGGCTGAAGCACGTAAGAGCGAATCTGATGCCCCCAGCCGATATCCGTCTTTGACGCGGCTTCCGCGTTCGCAGCCTCTTCCCGCTTCTTCAGCTCCGCTTCGTAGAGGCGGGCCCGCAGCATGTCCCAGGCCTTGGCACGGTTCTTGTGCTGTGACCGCTCCTGCTGGCACTGAACGACGATGCCGGAGGGAATATGCGTGATGCGCACGGCGGAGTCGGTGGTGTTGACGTGCTGGCCGCCTGCACCGGAGGAACGATAGGTATCGATGCGGCAATCGCTCTCGTTGATATCGATGTTGATCGAGTCGTCGACCACCGGGTAAACCCAGATCGAGGAGAAGGATGTGTGGCGGCGCGCATTGCTGTCATAGGGCGAAATGCGGACCAGGCGGTGAACGCCCGATTCGGTCTTCAGCCAGCCATAGGCATTGTGGCCCTTGACGAGGATCGTCGCGGACTTGATGCCGGCCTCTTCGCCGTCATGCACTTCCAGAAGTTCGACCTTGAAGCGCTGACGTTCGGCCCAGCGGGTGTACATGCGAAGCAGCATGTTCGCCCAATCCTGGCTCTCGGTGCCGCCGGCGCCGGAATGGACTTCGAGATAGGTGTCGTTGCCGTCCGCCTCGCCGGAAAGCATTGCCTCCACCTGACGGCGTCCGGCTTCGACTTTCAATGCCTTCAGCGCATCTTCGGCTTCCTTGACGATCGCCTCGTCGCCCTCTTCCTCACCGAGTTCGATGAGTCCGATATTGTCGTTAAGCTGCTGGTCGAGAGCCTTCACCCCGTTGATGCCGTCATCGAGCTGCTGACGCTCGCGCATCAGCTTCTGCGCTTCCGCAGCATCGTTCCAGAGGTTGGGATCCTCAGCCTTGTTGTTCAACCAGTCCAGTCGTCTTACCGCCTGGTCCCAGTCAAAGATGCCTCCTCAGCAGGCTTATGGCCTGCTTGATTTCGTCGACTATATTGATGATTTCCGCACGCATGGCGCTTGCTTTTCACTCTTCATTTTGGGTGTTTCTCGGTGCCGAGGACATAGTTGCACCGGACCGGGATGTAAAGCCCAGGCCCGATGGCTATCCGTCATCGACGGGTCAGAAGAGACCCGGCATGCCCGAAGTCACGGCCTGCTGAGCCTGGGGCGAGTTGTTGAAGATCTGGTCCTGGGTCAGGTATTCCCCTTCGCCGATGACCTGGAAGACGTCAGCCGGGCCGGTGCCGGGTTTGAAGCCTTCGACGATCGTATCGGGTTCGCCTTCCATTGCAGCCATGCCGGTCTTGCGGTTCACGGCGACGAACTGCATGCCTTCCGGAACATGGAACTTTTCGGCCGGCGTCAGCTTGGCGGCTTCGGCCAGGAACTTGCCGAAGATCGGAGCGGATAGAGACCCGCCGGTGCCGCCTCTGCCGAGAGGGGCAGGCGTGTCGAAGCCGAGATAGAGGCCGGCGACCAGGTTCGGCGTGTAACCGACGAACCAGGCGTCCTTCTCGTCATTAGTGGTGCCGGTCTTGCCGGCGACCGGGCGATCCTTGACCGGAATCTTGCCGGCGGCCGTACCACGCGTAACCACGCCCTCCATCATCGAGGTGATCTGATAGGCGGTCATCGGGTCGAGAACCTGTTCGCGGTTATCCACCACGGTGGGCTCTTCCTGGTTCGCCCAATCATTGGCGTTGCAGCCTTCGCAGGTGCGCTCTTCGTGGCGGAAGATCGTCTTGCCGTAACGGTCCTGGATGCGGTCGATCACGGTCGGCTTGATCTGCTTTCCGCCATTGGCAAACACGGCATAGGCGGAAACCATCCGCATGACAGTCGTTTCGCCGGACCCGAGGGACATGGCCAGGACGGGCATCATTTTGTCATAAATGCCGAAGCGCTCGGCATATTCGGCAACGAGCTCCATGCCCATGTCCTGCGCCAGGCGCACCGTCATCTGGTTTCGCGACTTTTCGATACCCGTGCGCAGCGTCGAGGGGCCGGCGGATTCGCCGCCGTAGTTTTCTGGCCGCCAGACCTGGCCGCCAGAGACGATTTCAATTGGAGCGTCCATGATGACCGACGCGGGCGTATAGCCGTTGTCGAGCGCTGCGGCATAAACGAAAGGCTTGAACGAGGAGCCCGGCTGGCGCATCGCCTGGGTGGCGCGGTTGAACTCGGATTGCGAATAGGAAAATCCGCCGACCATGGCGAGCACGCGGCCCGTATTCGGGTCCATCGCGACCAGACCGCCCTGCACTTTCGGCGGCTGACGCAACCGGTAGGTCTTAGATGCCTCGTTGATCGGTTCGACGTAAACGACATCCCCCGGCTTCAGCACACCGTCCGGCGACTTCGCCGTCTTGCGGGTGCCGGAGGCATCACGGAACGCCCACTTCATATCGTCTGCCGCGATCACGCCGGTCTCGCGGGCAGGATCAACCTTGCCGCCCGCGTCGGTCGAAGGCTGTAGCCCGATCGAAACCGATTTGGCTGAAACCTCGGTGACGACGGCAAGCTTCCACTCCGGCACATCGCGCAGCGGGGGCAGCTTGGCGAGTTCAGGTCCCCAGTCACCCGTCACGCTGATCTGAGCGGCAGGGCCATGGAAACCGCGACGTTCGTCATAATCCAGGAGACCCTCCTGGAGGACCCGACGCGCGATGACCTGGAGATCGGGATCAAGCGAGGTGCGCACCGACAGGCCACCTTCGTAGAGCGACTTGTCGCCGTAACGCTCAATGATTTGGCGGCGAACCTCTTCAGAGAAATAATCGGATGCAAAGAGATGCGTGCCCGTACGGCGCTGCTTGACGCCAAGCGGCTGCTTCTTGGCATCGTCCGCATCGGCCTGGGTGATGTAACCATTCTCCGCCATACGATCGATGACCCAGTTGCGGCGCTCGAGCGCCTGCTTTTCGCGACGGAACGGGTGATAGTTGGCAGGTCCTTTGGGAAGCGCGGCAAGATAGGCCGCCTCCGCCGTGGTCAATTCCGTTACCGATTTGTCGAAATAGGTCAGTGCGGCGCCGGCAATGCCGTATGAGTTAAGGCCGAAGAAGATTTCGTTCAAATAAAGCTCGAGAATCTTGTCCTTCGAATAGGTCTGCTCGATGCGGAACGATAGTATGGCTTCCTTGACCTTGCGGTCGATGGTCTGGTCGGCAGTCAGAAGAAAGTTCTTCGCGACCTGCTGGGTGATCGTGGAAGCACCCTCTGGGCGCCTGCCCGAACCGAAATTCTGGAGGTTGGTCAGGATCGCACGGCCGAGGCCGGTAATATCGATGCCTGGGTGGTTGTAAAAATTCTTGTCTTCCGCCGAGAGAAACGCCGCCTTCACGCGATCGGGAACCGCCTGGATGGGCAAAAACAGCCGCCGCTCTCGTGCATATTCTGCCATCAACGCGCCATTGCCGGCGTGAACACGCGTTGCAACCGGCGGCTCGTAGGACGCCAGCACCTCGTAATTCGGCAATCCCTTGGTCATCCCTGTGAGGTAGATACCCACACCGGCGGCTACGACCAAAAACAGGACGCAAGCCAATCCAAAGAGATAACCAATCAATCTGATCATATCGAAGCTACCGTTCAGCTTTCATTCGGCGCACGAAACGCACCATCGCATGGTTTGACGCGTTTTGCACGGTGATTGCGGCAACGCAAGGTGGAAGCGGATCAAACGTCCGTCATAAATTGCATCTCACACCCACTGAGTAATCGCTGGAATGTGAGTAAAATAGGGCTCCGACATCCGTTTTGGATCAGGCCGTGCGGTTCCGCAGACATTCCAAGGGTCCTGTGGCAGGCAGGCCACGGAACAGCCTGTCTCAACCGCCGTTAGCCAGCGCCCGGTCCCGATAGCGTCGCACGGCGTCAGCTAGCCGATCGGTGACCTTTGTACGCCAGGCCTCATCGAGCAGGAGCTTCTCGTCTTCGGTATTGGAAAGGAAGCCCAACTCGAGCAGGACGGAGGGGATGTCAGGGGCGCGCAAAACCTGAAAACCGGCATAGCGATGCGGGTTGTTGATCAAACCGATCTGACCTTCGAAGGATTCAACGACATTCGAGGCGAGCGCGACGGAAAAGGCCTGCGTCTCGCGCCGCGCCAGATCGAGCAGAATGTCGGCCACTTCCGGCGGACCGCTGTGGATGCTGAAACCTGCGAGTTCGTCCGAGAGGTTTTCGCGCGCCGCGAGATTTTCGGCCATGCGGTCGGAGGCCCGGTCGGACAAAGTATATACGGTTGCGCCGCGGATATCCTTCTGCGCCAGCGTATCGGCATGCAGTGAAACAAAAAGGTCCGCATGTCCCTGGCGAGCGAGCGTGACGCGCTCGGACAACGACAGGAAGGTGTCGTCGTCGCGGGTCAGGAATGCCTTGATGCCCGCGATCTTGTTCAGCCGCTCGGAAAGCATCCTGGCGAAAGCCAGCGTGATCGTCTTTTCCGACGTCTTGGTCGCCGCACCGGTCGCGCCCGCATCGATTCCGCCATGTCCGGCATCGACTGCGACCGTGAAAACATTGTCCTGTTCACCCGTGGCCAAGGCGTTCGGTGCGGGTTCGACCGGCATCTGCCAATCCTGCGTCTTAACGAGGTCGCTGAAGATCTCCTTCGAGGTCATCTCCGCGTCCAGCACCAGACGGAAGGTGCCGTTTTCATTCGGCTGCGTTTCGGCGAGCACCAGCTTAACCGGCTTCTTCGCCGTCAGCACGATGCGGGCGCTCGATTCGTCCATCGTACCGTAGCGAATGTCCCTGAAGAGCCCACGGGCGGAAAGATCCTCGGCGGGAAAGCCGAACGCTGTTGCGGGCAACTCGACGACCACCCGCTCGGGTGCAGCGACATAATGAACGGAAAATTCCGGTTTCTTCTCGAAATCGATTACGATGCGGGTGCGCGCGTCGTCACCTGCGACCCGTGCGCTGAATGCCAGAAGGGTCTGCGTCGAGGCATGCGCCGGCAGCAACGGCAAGGCGACTGCAACGACCATTAGAAAGAGCAGTGCAGGAATGATTCGCGCCAACGCCAGCTTCGGCCGACCGTTATGGGCTACGACCGCCCTTGCCTTCACACTCGCCCTCAACTCGAAACCCGCATCAAAGACCCGCCACCTGCCTATAAGATCCGCCGCCAAGCGCCCGCTTCGGAAGGAGTTTACCCCTCCGGACACGCGAATCATTCACCCGTTCCATGCCACTCATAAGAGCGCTAATTCCATCCAGAATATGGCAAACTTGGCTTTTCCCTTGCTATTGTGACAGATAAACCATACAACGCGAATGAGGGTTAAAGTGTTGACGGGATAGTCTGTCGATAGGCCGCCAGCCACAGTGGAAACTGGCGCCGAAGACCGGCAGTCATCCGCCGTCGTTACACTTTGTCCTGATACTCGATCCATCCGGCGGTGGCCGGAACAATCCCGGGTGGCATGCCACCCACCGCTCATATGGAGCACATTCATCGGGCCTTTTTCAGGGCCTATAGTATCGTCATTCTCGTTTGGTCTTTGATGTCACGGCACAAATTTCAGAACCTGGAAGGACTGAGGGAGCGAGGAGCCCCGTCATCTTTCCGGTTGCCGTCACAGCCGCGCCTGACGGGAGCATATTTATCCGGCGCAACGACCGTACTGCATGACGGCCCAGTCCTCGCGGCAGGCTCTACTGCACCCTCCCGGCGGCGCCGAGGAGCAGAATTTCAATGGCAGACAAAATGCTTATCGATGCGTCTCACGAAGAGGAGACGCGCGTAGTCGTCGTTCGCGGCAACCGGATCGAGGAATTCGATTTCGAATCGCAGCATAAGAAGCAGATACGCGGCAACATCTATCTGGCAAAGGTAACGAGGGTCGAGCCCTCATTGCAGGCCGCCTTTGTCGATTATGGCGGCAATCGCCACGGCTTCCTGGCCTTCGCGGAAATCCATCCGGACTATTACCAGATCCCGCTTGCCGACCGTCAGGCCCTGATGCAGCAGGAAGCGGAAGACCAGCGCAAGATTGCAGAAGCCGAGGCAGCCGACCCGGCGACCGATCCCGCCCAACAGGAGCAGCCGGATATCGGCATTGCTTCCGTTCCGCCCCCGGCGGATGAACCTGTCAGCGAAGCCGGATCGGAAGCAACCGAAGCCAGCCCGAACGAAGCGGCCGCGGAACAAAAGAGCGAAAAGCCGAAAGCCAAGCCGAAGCGCAGTCGCTCCCGCAAGAAGCCGGTCGAAGCCGCTGCGGAGGAAACTCCAACAGCCTCCGAGGATGCGCCGAGCGAAGGTGACGTCCCCTCGTCCAGCGAGACCAGCGGCGACGACGAAGGATCCACGCCTGGCGAAATGGCTGCGATGGTCGATACCGATTCGATTTCGGAAGATGTCGATATCCGTCGCGGCCGCGACGACGTGGACGACGACGATGACGACGACCACGGTGAGAAGGAAGTTATCGAATCGGTCGGCGCCGAAGACGCGATGGAAGAAGTTCCGGACCGGATCGTCCGCAAGCCGCGCAAGCAGTACCGCATCCAGGAAGTCATCAAGCGCCGCCAGATCCTGCTTGTGCAGGTCGCCAAGGAAGAACGCGGCAACAAGGGTGCTGCCCTCACGACTTATCTTTCGCTTGCCGGCCGCTATTCGGTGCTGATGCCGAACACGGCGCGCGGCGGCGGCATTTCCCGCAAGATCACCCAGCCGCAGGACCGCAAGCGCCTCAAGGAAATCGCCCGCGAACTGGACGTGCCGCAGGGCATGGGCGTCATCCTGCGCACCGCCGGCGCCAACCGCACCCGCGTCGAGGTCAAGCGCGACTTCGAGTACCTGATGCGCCTGTGGGAAAACGTCCGCACGCTGACATTGAACTCGACCGCACCCTGCCTCGTTTATGAAGAAGGTTCGCTGATCAAGCGCTCGATTCGCGACCTCTACAACAAGGATATCTCTGAGATCATCGTGTCGGGCGAGGAAGGCTATCGTGAAGCGAAAGACTTCATGAAGATGCTGATGCCGAGCCATGCCAAGGTGGTCCAGCCCTATCGCGACCTGCATCCGATCTTCTCGCGTTCCGGCATCGAGGCGCAGCTTGATCGCATGCTGCAGCCGCAGGTGACGCTGAAGTCCGGCGGCTACCTGATCATGAACCAGACGGAAGCGCTCGTCGCCATCGACGTCAACTCCGGCCGCTCGACCCGCGAACATTCCATCGAGGAAACGGCGCTCCAGACGAACCTCGAAGCCGCCGAAGAGGTGGCGCGCCAGCTTCGCCTGCGCGACCTTGCCGGCCTGATCGTCATCGACTTCATCGACATGGAAGAGAAGCGCAACAACCGCGCTGTCGAGAAGAAGCTGAAAGATTGCCTGAAGAACGACCGCGCCCGCATCCAGGTCGGCCGCATCTCGCATTTCGGCCTGCTCGAAATGTCGCGCCAGCGCATCCGCGCCTCGGTGTTGGAATCGACGACCCAGATCTGCTCGCATTGCGGCGGCACCGGCCACGTGCGCTCACAGTCGTCGGTCGCGCTGCATGTGCTGCGTGGCGTCGAGGAATATCTGCTCAAGAATACCACGCATGACATCAACGTCCGCACCACGCCGGACATCGCGCTCTATCTCCTGAACCACAAGCGCGGCACGGTCGTCGATTACGAGAACCGCTTCGGTGTCTCGATCTTCATCGAGTCGGATGTCAGCATCGGCTCGAACCATTTCGCGATCGACCGCGGCGAGCCCGTGGAGAACCCGGTCAAGATCGAAAGCCTGATGCAGTTCGCCGCCATCCCCGTCGAAGAGGATGATGACGACGTCATCATCGAAGCCGACGAGGACGAAGAGGAAGAGATCGCGGCCTCGGCCTCGCAGCCTGCTGCCGCCAGCGCGGAGCGTACTCCGCAGGGCGACGACCAGAATGGCCGCAAGCGCAAGCGCCGCCGCCGCCGCCGCAACCGCAATGGCGAACGGGGCACGGACGCCCAGGCAGCACAGGGCGGCAGCGAGAATGTCATCGGCGAGGACGAAGATGGCGACGAAGGCGAAGACGACGTCGCGGAAGTCTCCGACGTCGATGCTGCCGCGGACACCGATGAAAACAACCGCCGCAAGCGCCGCCGCCGCGGCAAGCGTGGCGGTCGTCGCAACCGCAATGGCGACGACGAAGGCAGTGAATTGAGCGCCGACGATGCCGGCGATACGGATGAAGTTGAGAGCGACGAAACGGCAGTTGCCATCGAAGTCTCTGAAGAGACTCCGGCTGAGGCAGTCACCGTCGCCGCCGAGCCGGAAGCAGCTCCGGTTCTTGAAACCCCGGCAAAACCCCGGCGGTCGCGTCGTGGAAAAGCTACCGTGGTAGACGCTCCGGCTATCGAGGACGTATCGCCGCCGGTCGAAACCATGGTGGAACAGGTCGAAGCCGCGCTTGGCGAAGAGCCTCAGGCACCTGCGGCAACAGCCGTGCAGGACATCGCGCCTGACGAGGTAGAGCAAGCGGATGCCGAGGACGCAAAGCCGGTGCGCGCCAACCGCGCATCGAATATCTCCTCCTCGTCCGAAGCTGTTGTGAAGAGTTCGGATCCTGCCGCCGCGCAGGAAACCGATGGCGAAGCCGCAAAGCCGAAGAAGGCCGGCTGGTGGCAGCGCCGCGGCTTCTTCTGATTTGCCAGAGTGATAACTTTTGAAGACAACGGCCGCGCCAGACGCGGCCGTTTTGCGTTGGCGGCGTCCGAATCGCGCATGAGAAACTGAATCAACCGGATAAGGGATCGATTCCGAAAAACTCGCTATCGTCTTGAAGACGAATCAATTTTCCGGATTCGAGAAGCCCGCCTATACGCAGTTGTGATGAGCCCAAATTGCCGAGATGTGATTTTGCGGCTTTTCGAAAGGTACGCCTGGCTTATTTTGGGCGCAAACCGAAACAATGGTCGCAGGATTCGCTTGCGCCGACCAATGAGGATAAGGATGACCCACACCTTGAAAACGCTCGCCACCAGTTCGATGCTGGCATTGGCTGTTTTTTCTGCCGCGCCGGCCGTCGCATTGGATGAGCAGCAGAAAAAGGAGATGGGCGCTTTCATCCGCGAATACCTCATCGAGAATCCCGAGATTCTCATTGAAGCGCAGAACGCGCTGGAAGCGAAACAGCAGTCGAAGCGCGTCGAGCAGTCCATGAGGGGCATTGCCGACAACCGCCAGCAGATTTTCTCCTCCCCGACCGACATCACACTCGGCAATCCAAAGGGCGATGTCACGGTCGTTGAGTTCTTCGACTACAATTGCGGCTACTGCAAGCGTGCGCTCAGCGACATGGAGGAGATTCTTGCCAAGGATAAGAATGTCCGCTTCATCCTGAAGGAATTCCCGATTCTTGGACCGGATTCACTTGCCGCGCACCGTGTGGCCAATGCGGTGCGCCTTCTCGCACCGGAAAAATATGCCCAGTTCCATCGCACGCTGCTCGGCGCAGAGGAGCACGCGTCGGAGGCCACCGCAGTTGCAGTCGCTACCTCCCTCGGGCTGAGTGAGGCCGCAATCCGCAAATCCATGGCCGAGAAGCCGAACGACGATATCGTGCGGCAAGCCTACCAGCTCGCCAACAGCATCGGCATTACCGGCACCCCGACCTATATCCTCGGCGACGAGGCTGTCTTCGGTGCCGTCGGCTCCGAAGTGATCGAGGAAAAGGTCGCCAACGTCCGCGCCTGCGGCAAGGCAACCTGCTGAGCGCGCCATATTACTCATCAAATGTTCCGTCGCAGTGGACGCCCCGGCTTTCGGCATGCCGGGGGCTTTTCCTTGCGCGCTTGCCGGTCTATAGGTGGCCCTGAATTTCTGGATGGAACAACAGATAACTGATGAGCAAGACGGTCTTCGTCCTCAACGGCCCCAACCTCAACATGCTGGGAAAGCGCGAGCCCGGCATCTACGGCGGCAAGACACTCACGGATGTTGAAAACGACTGCATCGCGGCTGGTCGGGATCTGGGTTTCGATGTCGATTTTCGCCAGAGCAATCATGAAGGCGACCTCATCGGCTGGATCCACGAAGCCGGCGAGAAGGCCGTGGGCGTCGCGATAAACGCGGGCGCCTATACCCACACTTCGATTGCGTTGCATGATGCGATCAAGGCCATTTCCGTTCCCGTGGTGGAACTTCATATTTCGAATGTGCATGCACGGGAGGAATTCCGTCACCATTCGATGATCGCACCGGCTGTAAAGGGCGTGATCTGCGGCTTTGGTACCGCAAGCTACATTCTTGCGCTTCACGCCTTGAAATCCATTACCGCCTGACAAGATAAACAGAACAATAGGGTTTGCCATGTCTGAGAAGAAGAATGGGATCGACAAAGGATTGATCCGCGACCTCGCGAACATCCTCAACGAGACCGACCTGACCGAAATCGAAGTCGAGCAGGAGGACCTGCGCATCCGGGTCTCGCGCGCCGGAACGACACAGTATGTTCAGGCACCAATCGCATCCGCTCCGGCATTTGCTCCTTCGGCGGTCGCCGCAGCGCCGACCCCTGCAGCTCCGGCACCGCAGGACAACAAAAACGCCGTGACGGCGCCGATGGTAGGCACCGTCTATCTCGCGGCCGCCCCGGGCGCCCGCGCCTTCATCGAAGTGGGCGCTACCATCAAGGAAGGCCAGACGCTGCTGATCATCGAGGCCATGAAGACGATGAACCAGATCCCATCGCCGCGCTCCGGCAAAATCACGGAGATCCTGGTCAACGACTCGCAGCCTGTCGAGTATGGCCAGCCACTCGTGATCATCGAGTAAGGCCCGGTCCATGATTTCCAAGATCCTCATAGCCAACCGCGGTGAGATTGCACTTCGCGTGCTTCGCGCCTGTAAGGAACTGGGCATCGCGACCGTCGCGGTCCACTCCACCGCAGACGCAGACGCCATGCATGTGCGGCTTGCCGACGAAAGCGTCTGCATCGGCCCGCCGCCGTCACGAGAGAGCTATCTGAACATCCATCAGATCGTTGCGGCCTGCGAAATCACCGGCGCCGACGCCGTTCATCCGGGCTACGGTTTTCTGTCGGAAAACGCCAAGTTCGCCGATATCCTCGACGCGCACGGCATCACATTCATCGGCCCGACGGCCGAGCACATCCGCATCATGGGTGACAAGATCACCGCCAAGCTGACCGCGCAGGAACTCGGCATTCCCGTCGTTCCGGGTTCCGATGGCGAGGTCAAGCCGGAAAACGCTCTGGAGATCGCCCGCAAGATCGGTTTCCCTGTGCTTATTAAGGCCACAGCCGGCGGCGGCGGTCGCGGCATGAAGGTCGCCAAGACGGAGGCGGATCTCGAAGAAGCCGTCTCCACGGCACGCTCCGAAGCTTTGGCCGCTTTCGGCAATGACGCGGTCTATATGGAGAAGTATCTCGGCAAGCCGCGCCATATCGAAATCCAGGTGGTCGGCGACGGCGAAGGCAATGCGATCCATCTCGGCGAACGGGATTGCTCGCTGCAGCGCCGGCACCAGAAGGTTTGGGAAGAGGCCAACTCGCCTGCCCTCAATGTCGAACAGCGGATGAAAATCGGACAGATTTGCGCCGATGCGATGAAAAAGCTGAAATACCGCGGCGCCGGCACCATCGAATTCCTTTACGAGAACGGCGAGTTCTATTTCATCGAGATGAACACCCGCCTGCAGGTGGAGCATCCGATCACGGAAGCCATCACCGGGATCGATCTCGTCCATGAACAGATCCGAGTGGCATCGGGCGGCGGGCTATCGGTAAAGCAGGAAGACATCGTCTTCTCCGGCCATGCCATCGAATGCCGCATCAATGCTGAAGACCCGCGTACCTTCGTACCGTCACCTGGGACGATCACCCATTTCCATGCCCCCGGGGGCCTCGGCGTGCGCGTCGATTCCGGCGCCTATGCGGGCTACCGTATCCCGCCATACTACGACAGTCTGATCGGCAAGCTCATCGTGCACGGGCGCACCCGCGTCGAATGCATGATGCGTCTGCGTCGCGTTCTGGACGAGTTCGTTGTGGACGGAATCAAGACAACCCTGCCGTTGTTCCAGGACCTCGTTTCAAACCCGGACATAGCCAACGGCGATTACGACATCCACTGGCTGGAGGATTATCTGGCCGGGGACAAAGCGCACTAGAGAAAGACCTGAATGGCAGGGCGGCGCGGCAGATATTACCCGGCGATCACTCCGGACATACTGCTGCGCGCCTATTCCATCGGCCTTTTTCCGATGGCCGAATCCTCCGACGACCCGGAAATCTTCTGGGTCGAACCGGAAATGCGCGGCATCCTGCCCCTTGACGGTTTTCATATCTCGAAAAGCCTTGCCAAAACGGTCCGAAAGAGGCCGTTCGATATTCGCTTCGACACGGCCTTCGAGCGGGTGATCACCTACTGCGCCGAACCCGCTGAAGATCGGCCAAGCACCTGGATCAACACCACCATTCGCAAACTCTACACGGAGCTTCATCGGATGGGGCATGCGCACAGTGTCGAGGCGTGGGAAGACGAGGAACTGGTAGGTGGTCTCTACGGCGTATCGCTGGGTTCAGCCTTTTTCGGGGAAAGCATGTTTTCCAGGCGCACCAACGCCTCGAAGATCTGCCTTGTTCATCTTGTCGAACGTTTGAGAGCAAAGGGCTTTACGCTGCTCGACACGCAGTTCACCACCGAACACCTGAAGACTTTCGGTGCGATCGACATCCCCAAGGATGAGTATCTCAAGCTTCTCAAGAAAGCGGTCGATGTGCCGGACAAAGAGTTCTGACGCCTAGTTCGTCGCCTTGGGCGGCGGCACGTCCGAGCTCGGCTTGCAGCCGGTCAGCCAAACGTCATAGATCGGGTGCTCGACGGCATTCAGGCCGGGGCTGTCGGCAAACATCCAGCCAGTGAAGATGCGCCGGATCTTGCGGTCGAGCGTGATCTCATCGACTTCTATAAAGCCGTCTATCTTCTGTGCTTCCGTATCGTCGCGCGAATAACAAACCTTCGGCGTCACCTGAAGCGCGCCATACTGCACGGTCTCGTCGACATAGACGTCGAAGGTCGTGATGCGGCCGGTAATCTTGTCGATGCCCTTGAATACGGCAACAGGATTGGAGATACGCGCAGCAAAAGCCCCTTCCCCCGCAAAAACGGAGACTGCCGCCATCACCGTGCCGGCGACCAGTTTTCGTGGGGAAAGCTTCATCCGTGTCATTCCGTGTCCCGTTCTCGACAACATGTCAGAGTCGACGCCTAAGGCCCGAATATGGCCAAAACAGGTGTCAGTTGCCGGGGGTCCAGGCGTCATAATCGCCGGTCACGCGCGGACGTTCGCCGGTCGCGGCAAGCGAGCCCTTGGGACGATATGCGAGCGGCGTACCGGTCATGTTCGGCTTGTGGGACTTTTGCCACTCACGCGCCTTGTAGTCTTCCTGCGACGGGGCAATGTCGGTGCGATAGTGCATCCAACCGTGCCAGCCCGGCGGAATGGCGGAGGCTTCGGCATAGTTCTTGTAGATAACCCAGCGCTTGGGAGGCCCCCAGGACGTCAGAGGGCCTTCGTAATAAACGTTGCCCAACTCGTCTTCACCAACCTTCTTGCCGTGACGCCAGGTGAAGAACCGCGTCCCGATCGTCTGTCCATTCCACCAGGTGAAAATCTGCAGCAGGAGGTTTTTCATGAATATTCCGTCGGCTTGGCAAACAGGAGAGATACCATAGACATGGCTGATCCGCTTATGCCGCTTGATCTTAGGGATGTCCAGTGATTCCCGTTGTCGCAGCCCTCATTTGAGCCGCATCTTGAAGCCGAAATGGCTCTTGGCGAAGCCGAGGCGCTCGTAAAAACGGTGCGCATCGACGCGCGCCATATTGGAGGTGAGCTGGACGGACCGGCAGTCGCGGCGCCTGGCCTCTTCGATCGCGTAGCCGATCATCTGCGCACCGATCCCTTGGCCGCGCATGTCGGCTCGCGTCTGCACGGCTTCTATAATCATCGAGAGCGATCCCCTGCCCGTCAGGGTGCGGTTGAAGAGGACCTGAAAGGTGCCCACCACTTCGCCCCCACGTTCAGCCACGAAAAGCTGCTCGTTCTGGGAGGCGTCGATCATGTGGAAAGCGCGCAGATAGTCCTCGAAAGCCTCGTCCGCCATCGTGTCTGCGTGGCCGCCGATAGCGTCTGCGGCAAAGAGGGCAATGAGTGCGGCAAGATCCGTTTCCCGTGCCCGGCGGATCAGCAGATTATCCGTCACCTGTTTTCCTTTCCGACAAGAATCAGCAATGATCGGTACGGGGACCATAGAGGGATCGGGTAATGGGACAAAGGCTTGCGGCGGTATTATTCTCACTGGGAGTAGCCGCGTTCACAATCACCAACGCTCAGGCCCGCAACGCGATCGCCTTTTCGCAGGCGCCTGAAATGAGCAGCGGCACCTGCGTCGGCAAGTCGATCCGCAAAGCGCTGGACTGCGCAAAGAAGCAATGCGTGGACGGCGGCGGCACGGCGGAGGATTGTCTCGAAACGACCGCTTGTTTTCCCGCCGGTTGGAGCATCGACATCTTCGTACAACAGAAAGACGGACCGCATTGGCATGAAGTGCACTGCGGTTTCGACAGCAAGGAAACAGCACTGCAGGCTTCCAAATCCGTCTGCGATCGCAAACGGCGCAAGGATCTCATCGAATGCAGTATAGTCACGATCTACAACGAGGACGGCAAGGCACTCGAGCCTCCCGCCGAGTGAGCCGATTTTTCAGGCTGGCAGGCGCTTCTCCAGAATGACCGCCGGCAGACCGGAATTGGGAGCTCCCCATTCCTCCATGCGGTCGACCTGGGAAAATCCGAGCCTGGTGTAAAAGGAAATCGCACGGACGTTTTGCAGCGCCACCTCGACGCGCATGATCTCCGCATCCGGAAAACAGGTTTCGAGTTCGGCAAAGATATCGCGCCCGATGCCTTCGCTCTGGCAGGAGGGCCTGACGTAAAGCTGGTGAAGCATCGCCGTCTTGGCCATCTTCGGATACACGGCGGCGTAACCGATGCCGCCGATGCCCTTGCCGTTGTCGGCAACCAGGAATTCGCCTTCTCTTTTTTGAATTCGCGATCGAATGGCGGCAAGGGAATGCCAGCCATCAATCATCTTCTGCACCCGTTCGGACCCGTAAAATGGATCGTAGGTGGCATGAAACGTTTCCGCCAAAAGGCTGCGGATTTGCTCCACATCCCGTTCTCCGGCGGTGCGTACGAAGTAGACCATGGGTCTATTCTTCTATGCCCAGTTTGGCTTTTACGAGGGCTTGGACAGCCTGCGGGTTGGCCTTGCCGCCGGTCGCCTTCATGACCTGACCCACGAACCAGCCAGCGAGCGTCGGCTTTGCCTGCACCTTGGCAACCTGATCCGGGTTGGCGGCAATGATCTCGTCGACAGCTTTTTCGATCGCGCCGGTGTCGGTCACCTGCTTCATGCCGCGGGCTTCGACAATCTCGGCCGGATCCCCGCCCTCGTTCCAGATGATCTCGAAGAGATCCTTGGCGATCTTGCCGGAGATAGTTTCGGACTTGATGAGATCGATGATCGCGCCGAGCTGAGCGGGCGAAACCGGAGTCTGATCAATGTCTTTGCCGGCTTTGTTCAAGGCGCCAAGCAGGTCGTTGATGACCCAGTTCGCAGCGATCTTGCCGTCGCGGCCTTCGGCGACGGCTTCGAAATAATCGGCGATCGCCTTTTCCGAAACGAGAACCGAGGCATCATAGATCGACAAGCCGAGGTCGCGTACGAAGCGTGCCTTTTTATCGTCCGGCAGTTCGGGAAGATGCTCTTTCAATTCGGCAATGAAAGCGTCGTCGAATTCGAGCGGCAGCAGGTCAGGATCGGGGAAATAACGATAGTCGTGTGCGTCCTCCTTGGAGCGCATCGAGCGGGTTTCGCCCTTGCCCGGATCGAAGAGACGGGTTTCCTGGTCGATCGATCCACCGTCCTCGAGGATGGCAATCTGGCGACGTGCCTCGTATTCGATCGCCTGGCCGATGAAGCGGATCGAGTTGACGTTCTTGATCTCGCAACGGGTACCGAATTCCGCGCCCGGACGGCGGACCGAAACGTTGACGTCGGCGCGCATCGAGCCCTCGTCCATGTTGCCGTCGCAGGTGCCGAGATAACGCACGATCGAACGCAGCTTGGTCATATAGGCCTTGGCTTCGTCGGACGAGCGCATGTCGGGCTTGGAGACAATTTCCATCAGCGCCACGCCGGAACGGTTCAGGTCCACATAAGACATGGTCGGATGCTGGTCATGCATCGACTTGCCGGCGTCCTGCTCCAGATGCAGGCGCTCGATGCCGACCTCGATATCCTCGAATTGACCCTGGCGGTCCGGGCCGAGCGAGATGACGATCTTGCCCTCGCCAACAATCGGATCCTTGTACTGGGAGATCTGATAACCCTGCGGCAGGTCCGGATAGAAATAGTTCTTGCGGTCGAAAACGGAGCGCTTGTTGATCTGCGCCTTGAGGCCGAGGCCGGTGCGTACCGCCTGCTTGACGCATTCCTCGTTGATCACCGGCAGCATGCCGGGCATGGCGGCATCGACCAGCGATACGTTGGAATTGGCAGGCTTGCCGAATTCGGTGGAAGCGCCCGAAAAGAGCTTGGAATTGGACAGAACCTGGGCGTGCACCTCCATGCCGATGATAACCTCCCAGTCGCCGGTTGCACCGGGAATGAAGCGTTTCGGGTCAGGCGTGCGGACGTCAACAATGGTCATCTGATGCTCGTGAAATGGTCTCGATTATTTTGTCTGGAGGTAGAGCAAATGGCGATGAGGCGCAAGCTTTAGAAGCTCGGTCCATAGGTATCCGGCGCTTCCACCACGAGACGCTTGGAGAGCCCTACCGATTGCACATCCCGGTCGATCTTGGGCGAATAGGCCACAGTCAGCCAGTTGACCGAATAGCCGTGCTTTTCGAAGAAGCCGACAGCCTCCGTATTGCGGGCGTGGGTTTCGACCCGCGCAACCTCAAATCCCTGATGGACGATCTGTGCTTCAATCTCTTCCAGAAGCAGCTTACCGAGCCCCTGGCCCTGAAATGCCGGATCGATCCAGAAATCGGAAATCAACTCGTCCAGCTTCTCGCGCGCAGCCCAACCGGCGACATTGCCGCCCTGCTCTACGATCGTAATCGTGAGCCACGAGGAATGGGTGAAATTCTGGAAGGCGGAAAAGGCGCTTTCCCGCATATCGGTCATCTCGCCGATCGAGATCATGGCCTTTTCCCAAGCGCGAAATCCCACTTCCGCAAGGGTATCCACTTCATCTTCACGCGCATTGCGAATGCTGGCCATGGCACCCCCTGTTGTTGCGCCAGTAGAACACTGAGTCTTGCCTTTTGCCAGCAGAACATCGGCCGGACTGCATAATGCAGCTTGACGCTTGGGGAAAACGTGCTAGCAGCGAATTCGTACCGATGGAGTTTTGATGTTCTCTTCCGTGGAGACCTTCTAAGGGGCCGGTCAGCGACGTAAGCCGCACCGGCCCAGACAAAAACGAGAGCCCCGACGCCAACCAAAGCGCCGGCAACGTTTTTGTGCGCTCGCGAGCGAGCGCCTATCCGGACATCAAGACCAATGGACATCTCCCGCGCCGAACAGCGCATCCTCCACCTGCTCGCCCAGGGCGGCAGGATCGAAATCACCCGCGACGAAAACCGCAAGATCGAAAAGCTGCAGCTCTTTACCCGCGAAGGCTGGGTTTTCTCCCGCATCGATCTGATCACTTTCCGCAAACTCAAGCAGAAGAAGGCGATCCGATCCAAAGCTGGCAAGCCTTACCGCATCACCGAAAGGGGGTTGGTGCTGGTGAGAGCCGAACAGGACAACCGGTAGTCAGGAACCGATATCCCGCGTCGATATTGACGCGGGATATCCACTGCGAGCTGCGTCCCGGTCCGCCATCGGCGGCCTAACCATGCTCTCGTTCGCCACCCATTCCTGCACTACAAAAGGCGTCATCTCAACCGCCCTCCAAGAACCGGCAACTCGTCCCAGAAAGACTCGGAACAAACCAACGCCGGTCGTGTTGATCGAGCATCTGGATCTGGAGGCCTCCAAATGAAACTGCTTGCCCTCACCACAGCCGCCGCCCTCTCCTTTTCGGCGAGCGTGCCCTATGCTCAACAGACCCCTGAGACGCCACCGAGTTCCCCGCCCCAGGCGGATGCGCCTCCCCGCGACGCGCCACCGCCCGCAGCACCGGCCGAACAGGATCAGGATACGGTCAAAGGCGAATGGCGGATGCATCCGCCGCTCCGTGAGAGAGGGGCGCGCTTCCGGATCGAGACAGGCCGTACGACCATCGATCTTCGCTGCCCAGACGGAGAGCCGGCGAAAGACTGCGCCGATCTCCTCCTGCAGGTGCTTGACCGGCTACAGGGGGACACGTCCTCGGACAGCAACGACCGCCGCGACTATGACCAGGACCGTCAGCGTTCCCGCTGGGATAGATGAGAAGATAACGGCGGCATCTGGGCCCACCGCCTATCAAGCGAGCAACTCCGCCTTCATCGCCGACCATTCCTCGGCGACCGTTCCCACACGTGCTTTACCGGCGCGGCGATACCAGTAGTCCGCATTCCAATCATCGCCTTCGATGCGATGGCAAAGCGCGTGGCCCCAGTCGAAGGGCTTTTCGCCCTCGTGAGCCTGGCAGATTTCATGGACCGCCTGCCAATCCGCGCCCATTGTGAAGCCGGCAGCCGCAAGACGGTCGAAGGCTGCGACCAATTTTGCCAAATCTGAGTTCTCCATGACCGTTTCCTCCTCCGTTAAGGGCGGCCAAGCATCTTTTCCAGATGCACCTTTTCCAGCTCGACGCCCATGGCTTTGGAATGTTCAAAACCGCGCCAGACAATAGCAAAGCCGCAATGCTCATACAGACGGATGGCGCCGAAATTCTTTGCATGGGTATCGAGGCGGACCGTCCGCAGACCTTCCGCTGCGATCACGTCGCAAAGATGAAGGAGCAGCGACCGACCGACACCGCGGCCCTGGCGATCCGGGCGAACCCAAAGATCCGACACATAATTCGGTGCGTTTTCGCGCGCGCCCCAACCGACAATCTCTCCATCCAGCTCCGCGACATGGATCTCGGCGCCACCTTCTGACGGAAAGATCGCGAACTCATGTTTTACCCGGACAACCACCTCGGGATCGAGATAGCTCTCCTCGAACGCATCACTGGCGGACCAGGCCGCAAAACCGACTTCGCCGACCACGTGGTGATCGGCGATTATCATTTTCCGGATTTTAAGACCGCTTACCACCACTTTGCCGGCGTGAACCGACCGGCGGCCTGTTCGATGACATGGGCAGTGCGGAACAGCGTTTCTTCCTCAAAGGGTTTGCCGATCAGCTGCAGACCGAGCGGCAGGCCCTTGTGGTCCAGACCGGCAGGAACGGCAATGCCCGGCAGGCCGGCCATGTTCACGGTCACGGTGAAGATGTCGTTCAGATACATCTTCACCGGATCGGAAGCCAGATCCTCGTCGGCGACGCCAAAGGCAGAGGACGGGGTAGCGGGCGTCAAGATGGCATCGACGCCGGCATCGAAGACGAGTTCGAAGTCGCGCTTGATGAGGGTGCGGACCTTCTGCGCCTGCAGGTAATACGCATCGTAGTAGCCAGCGGACAGAACGTAGGTGCCGATCATGATGCGGCGCTTGACTTCCGTACCGAAGCCGGCGGCGCGAGTCTTTTCGTACATATCGACGATGTCCTTGCCGTCGACGCGCAGGCCGTAGCGCACGCCGTCGTAGCGAGCGAGGTTCGAAGAGGCTTCCGCCGGCGCCACGATGTAATAGGCCGGAAGTGCGTATTTGGTGTGCGGCAGGGTGATGTCGACAATCTCGGCGCCGGCATCTTTCAGCCAGGCGATGCCCTGCTGCCAGAGCTTTTCGATTTCGTCCGGCATGCCGTCGACACGGTATTCCCTGGGAATGCCGATCTTCATACCCTTCAGCGACTGGCCGAGCGCGGCCTCGTAATCCGGCACTGGCAGATCGACCGAGGTCGTGTCCTTGGCATCGACGCTTGCCATGGATTTCAACATGATGGCGGCATCCCGCACGTCACGGGCGATCGGGCCTGCCTGATCCAGTGAAGAGGCGAAGGCGACGATGCCCCAGCGGGAGCAGCGGCCATAGGTGGGCTTGATGCCGACGGTGCCGGTGAAGGCTGCGGGCTGGCGGATCGAGCCGCCGGTATCGGTCGCCGTCGCGCCGGCGCAAAGATGTGCCGCAACGGCCGCGGCCGAACCACCGGAGGAACCGCCCGGCACCAGCTGCTGATTGGAGCCCTCGGCCTTCCAGGGGTTGATCACCGCACCGTAATGCGACGTCTCGTTGGAGGAGCCCATGGCGAACTCGTCCATGTTGAGCTTGCCCAGCATGACGGCGCCATCGTCCCAGAGGTTCTGAGAGACGGTCGATTCATATTTCGGTTTGAAACCGTCGAGGATATGCGAGCAGGCTTGAGTATGGACGTCGCGGGTGGCGAAAAGATCCTTGATGCCGAGCGGAATGCCCTCCAGAGCACCGACCTTGCCGGCAGCACGGCGCTCATCCGAAGCCTTGGCCATATCCAGGGCCTTTTCCGGCGTGACGGCCACATAGGCGTTCAGCACGCCGTTAGCCGCTTCGATCGCATCGAGATAAGCCTGCGTCAGCTCGACGGACGTCAATTCCTTGGCCTTCAGTTTTTCGCGGGCTTCGGCAATGGTGAGGCTGGTGAGTTCGGTCATGGTCTCTTCAAAATGTTCGAATACGTGAAAAGGAGAGAAGCGGCGCTGTCCGCGCTCACTCGACGACCTTCGGCACCAGGAAGAAATTGTAGTCGGTGGACGGCGCATTGGCCACGATGTCGTCCGCCTTGTCGCCATCCGTGACATTGTCGGTGCGCTTGCGCATTTCCATCGGGGTCACGGAAGTCATCGGCTCGACACCGGCGACGTCGACTTCGCCGAGCTGCTCGACAAAGCCGAGGATACCGTTCAGCTCGCCGACCATGCGATTGGCATCTTCCTCGGTGACCGCAATGCGGGCAAGGCGCGCGACGCGCTTCACAGTGGCGAGATCGACGGACATGGCATAACTCCGGGCAAGAAAAATCCTCCCCGCTATAATGGCCACGCCCGCCCTTCGCAACAGGATAACGCGCGCCAGCTCAACGCGCGGCCACTCCCCGCTCGACCAAGCCTCAATAGCTCAGGCTGGCCCCCACGGACGGCGTTTCCACGCGGGTGCGGGTGCCTTCCATGCCTTTGACGAATTTTTCCGGCGTCTGGTCGATGATGGGGAAGCTTCCGTAGTGGCAGGGAATGGCGTGCTTGAAATCGAAGAAGCGTTGGCAGGCAAGCGCGGCGACGGCCCCGCCCATCGTGAACCGGTCTCCGATCGGCACGATGCCGATATCCGGCTGGTGCAGTTCGTTGATCAGCCCCATATCGGTAAAAATGTCGGTATCGCCCATATGCAGCACGGACGGTTCGTCGTCAAAATGCAGCATCAGTCCATTTGCATTGCCGAGGCTATGGGAAACGCCGTCCTCGGTGATCTGCGCAGAGGAATGGTGCGCCTGAGTGAAGGTCGCGGTAAAGCCGTCAAAGGCCACCGTTCCACCGGTATTGCCCATTTCAAGCTTTTCGACGCCCTTGCTGCCGAGCCATGCGGCAAGGTCGGCATTGGCAAGAACCGTTGCGCCGGTTTCCTTAGCAATCCTGACGGTATCGCCGACGTGATCGCCATGGCCGTGGGTCAGCAGAATATGGGTCACTCCCTCTGCCGCGGCTTTTGCATCCTGCCCGCTAAAGGCGGGATTCCCTGTGAAAAATGGGTCGATCAGTATCTTCGCCTTTGCGGTTTCTAGGCGAAAGGCGGAATGGCCGAGCCAGGTCAGCTTCATGAAATTACTCCTGCTATACGGGTCAACATGGTAACGACAGATAGCCGATATGGAGCTAAAGGAAAGGGGCGGAGCGAGGAACCAGCGGCCGCTTCACCACAGGGAACGGAGAGCAAATGGCAGTGATGACGATCGAGGAACTGGCCGAAGCCCTCGAGCCCGCGCAGGCAATCGCCGGTATCGATCTCGGCACGAAAACGATCGGGCTTGCCATGTCGGACATCGGCCGGCGGTTTGCCTCCCCTCGTCCGGTCATCAGGCGGGTGAAATTCACCAAGGACGCGGAACTGATGCTGAATTTCGCGGAAAAGGAAAAGGTGGCGGCTTTCATCATCGGCCTGCCGGTAAATATGGACGGTTCGTCCGGGCCTCGCGTCCAGGCAACCCGAGCCTTCGTGCGTTCTATGGGCGAGAAGACCCCCATTCCCTTTGTCTTCTGGGACGAACGGCTTTCCACGGTCGCGGCCGAGCGGGCGCTTCTTGAAATGGATGTTTCCCGGGCAAAGCGGGCCGAGCGGATCGATTCCGCTGCGGCAAGCTTCATTCTTCAGGGAGCTCTCGACAGACTTTCCTCGCTCGGCAGGGAAATCTCCTCCCGCGACGCCTGACGCTGACGCCACCAGGCAGCAATCTGCCGGCGCTTGCGGAACCCGATGATCGCAAAAACGATCAGACTGTCGAACGCGATGGCACGGGCCACCAGCGGGGGAATGGTCTCCGGCGGTATGCCCAGGACATGCCCGTATATCTGAAAGACCAGATCATGCGTCTGACGCGTCAGCATGAAGAAGCCGAAGCTCATGTCGTAGTAGGAGAGCCCGTACCAGCTGGTCAGCAGCAAGACGGGCCCGGCCCATAAAATCAGGAACCACTTCATGCGGTCCTCCCCCTCGGCTCGACCGGATACATCTCCGGCGCCATGAGCCATCTCGTTAGCGCCATGACACTCAAAACCACAGCCGGAACGGCAATATTCAGTGCCAGCATGGCGAAGATTGCGGTCAGGGCGACCAGCAATGCCTTACCCCTTACTGCAGTTCCCATGTCGTCCGCGTCCCGATCATCTTTGGTTAATGATGCGTTAACGTCAAACTTAGAGGGCCAGAGATTTACCGCAACGGAAACCGCGGCGCATGGTTAATTCGAAGAGGCGGGACTGTGGAAAAGTCGATCAGCCATAGATGGCGCGGACCAGGCGGGAGATGGCGCCCACGACCTTGTCCCAGTCCTTGTTGGTGCGCAGCGCAACCCCGGCGAACTGCCCGCTCACGGCGGCCGAAATCACCAGATGCTGGATTGCGGCAAACAGGATCGCGTTGGTGGTCGTGGCGTCGACACCCTTGGGCGGTGTCAGCGATCCCCGCATCCGGTCCAGCCATTTGCCGAGAGCCTTCGTTCGGGCTTCCGAGAGGCGGCGAACCTGCGGCGTGTCCTGCGAGACCTCCCAGGCAACGATCTTGCAGACGAGTGGATCGTCGCGCAGCGCCTCCATGAAATAGATCGCAAGCTTCTCCATCAGGTCGCCATAGGTCAGCAGGAACATGCCGCCGGTGTCTTCCGGTATCCGTTCCTTGACCCAAGTGCCGAGATCAGCGCCGATCGCCTCGACCAAACCTTCGAGGCCGCCGTAGTAGCGGTAGATAAGTTGTTTGTCGCAACCGGCCTTGCGGGCGATGGCATTGATACCGAAGCCCTGGAATCCCTGTTCGGCCAGAAGATTACGCGCAGCGAGAAAGATCGCGCGTTCCGTGCTGGCGCGATTGCGCACTTTTGCAGCCGGACTTGCCTGCGCCGTGACTTCGGGGATCTGGAGCATCTGTCGCCTGTACCAATTGAGCTTGTCATCGCGATAAAGCGGGGCCTCGGGCACTGCAAGCCGTCCGAAGAGCCATGCACAAGATTGCGGCGCATTATGATATGTCGTTCAGCAACTGTCTGATTGCACAAGGGCTTGCGAGGGACTAACGAGGGGAACACCTCCTCGATCCCGTTACTGGCAAATGCTCCTGATATTCGAAAGTATCCTGCCGATCTTCCTTCTGGTGCTACTCGGTGCGGCTTTGAAGCGAAGTTCCTTCATCAATGCGACGCTTTGGGACGGGCTTGAGCAACTGGGCTACTACGTCCTGTTTCCGGCCCTGCTTTTTTATACGCTGGCGACCGCAGACTTCACGAAAATCGATATAGGACTGATCGGCGCGGTAGCGAACGGCGCAGTGATACTGATGGCGGGCCTGGTTCTGGCTCTTTGGCCAGTCCTTCGCCGAGCCGGCGTTGGCGCGCCGGCCTTCAGTTCGCTTTTCCAGTGCTCGACCCGCTGGAATGCGTTTGTCGCTCTTGCAATCGGTCAGAAAATTTTTGGAACTGAGGGGATTGCGATAATCGCCGTCATCATGGCAGCGATCATCGTGCCCATCAACCTGATCAACGTCTCGGTGCTGCTCTGGTTTTCCGGTCGATGGCAGGGATATCGGATATTTGCCCTTCGTATCGTGACCAATCCGCTGATTTTCAGCAGTGTTGCCGGCATCGTCGTCAATCTTCTGAACATCCCGATCTATCAGCCGTTAATGGTGACGGTCGGGCTCGTCTCGCAGGCATCGCTAAGCCTTGGCCTGATCGCCGTCGGCGCCGGTCTGCGGATCGCCGATGCCCTCAAGCCAGGCGCCATGGTGATGCTCGGCACCGCGCTGAAGCTCTTGATGTTTCCGGCAGTCATGGTCGGCTTGGCGATTCTTTGCCGTGTCGGCGGCGAAACGCTCGTGCTGCTCGCCTTGAGCGCAAGCGTGCCGACGGCCATGAACGGATATCTGCTCGCCAAGAAGATGGGCGGCGACGCGGACCTCTATGCCGCGACCGCAACAGTGCAGACGGTCGCCTCGTTCTTCACCATCCCGCTGGTGATGATCGCTGCCAGTCAGCTTGCCGCGGGATAAAGAAGATCGATGATGTAGCGGGCATCGAATCTCGCATCAAGCATGCCGTAGGTCGAACGCCAGCCGCCCGCCAATCGGGTTTCAAGAAACGCATCGGCGATCTTGCCCGCGCCGAGGCGCATGAGTTCGGATGCACCGGCTGCGAGAGCGAGCTGCTCGACCAGGAGGCGCGCCGCCCCCTCATCGGTTTCGCAGAGCGCCATGGCGGCGCGCAGCACCTCCACCGTCTTTCTGCCGGACGCACCGAGATCGCGCTCGAAACCGGCGAGCACCGTGTTGAACAGGTCCTTGCCGCGCGACAGCACACGCAGCACGTCGAGCGCCATTACGTTGCCGGAGCCTTCCCATATCGCGTTGACCGGAGCCTCGCGGTAGTGACGGGCGATCGGCCTCTCTTCGACATAACCGTTGCCGCCCAGGCACTCCATCGCCTCGTAGATGAGCGAGGGCGCCAGCTTGCAGTTCCAGTATTTGACCACAGGGGTCATGACACGGGCAAAGGCAGCGTCCGCCGGATCGGAGGCGGCGCGGTCGAAGGCATCGGCCAGCCTGAAACTGAGTGCCGTTGCCGCTGCGACATCCAGGGCCATGTCGGCCAATACGCGCGTCATCAAAGGCTGGTCGATCAGCTTTTTGCCGAAGACACCGCGGCCCCGGCAATGGTGCACCGCCTCGGCCAGCGAAGCCCGCATAATACCAGCGGATGCCAGGGCGCAATCGAGCCGCGTCAGCGTCACCATGTCGAGGATGGTGCGGATACCGGCGCCCGGATCGCCGAGCAGATAACCGAAGGCATCGGTGAATTCGACTTCCGACGACGCGTTCGAGCGGTTGCCGAGCTTGTCCTTGAGCCGCTGAAACTGCAGGCCGTTCGCCGATCCGTCTTCCAGAAGACGCGGAACAAGGAAGCAGCCGATGCCCTCGTTCGTCTTGGCCAACATGACGAAGCCGTCGCTCATCGGTGCCGACATGAACCACTTGTGGCCGGAAAGCCGGTAAATGCCCTCTCCCACCCGCTCGGCGGTCGAACGATTGGCGCGTACATCCGTACCGCCCTGTTTCTCCGTCATGCCCATGCCAAGCGTGACGGCGGTTTTCTGCAGCGCCGGGCGATTCGTCGAATCGTATTTGCGCGACAGGATCTTCGGCGCCCATTCCTTCTGGACGCGCGGAGAGGCCATCAGGGCCGCGACCGAGGCGCTGGTCATCGTCAGCGGGCAAAGATGGCCGCATTCGAGCTGCGCCGTCAGATAGAAGCGCGTTGCGCGCGCCTTGTGCTCATGGCCCTTGGCTTCCGGTATGTTTTCCCAGACGGAGGAATGCAGTCCCGCCTGCATCGAGCGGCGCATCAGCGCATGCCAAGCCGGGTGAAACTCCACGGTGTCCAGCCGCTCGCCACGCGGGCCATGGGTCTTGAGCTTCGGCGGATTTTCGTTCGCCATGCGCGCAAGTTCCTGCGCCTCCGGCGAAGTCACGTAACGGCCCAGCTGGTCGTATTCCTCCCGAACCGTACGATGCAGGCCACTCGTCAGGTCGACAACCAACGGATCGGATCGATACGCATTGATCCCCGACCAGGGTTTCGGCTGGTTCAGTTCGACAAATTTTTCTTCGGCGCGCGATATCTGGTTCATGAGGCGGTTCTAGCGGAAGTTACAGAGTCTGGAAACGGCAGCCTTTAACGATTTCGGTCGTTCTGCACAAAAGGCCGCGACGGGGGCAGAGAAGATCTGCCGGCACGGCCCGAACAAGTGGTGAGATAACTCTTCTGCCGCTTGCGACCTTCACCATCAGACCTTATAGACCGCCGAACGCAAGCGGAGACATGATCTTATGGTCTTCTTCCCCCATCGCCATCTCCTTGGCATCAAGGGCCTTACCGAACAGGACATCACCTTTCTTCTCGACAAGGCCGATGAGGCCGTGAAGATTTCCCGCCAGCGGGAAAAGAAGACGTCGACCTTACGCGGCCTCACGCAAATCAACCTCTTCTTCGAGGCCTCTACACGCACCCAATCCTCATTCGAACTCGCCGGCAAACGGCTTGGCGCCGATGTGATGAACATGTCGGTGGGCAATTCGTCGGTAAAAAAAGGCGAGACCCTGATCGACACGGCGATGACGCTCAATGCGATGCGTCCCGACGTGCTGGTGCTGCGCCATTCCTCGGCGGGTGCGGCCGCACTGCTTGCACAGAAGGTGGCCTGCTCGGTCGTCAATGCCGGCGATGGTCAGCACGAACACCCGACCCAGGCCCTGCTCGACGCGTTGACGATCCGCCGCGCCAAGGGAAAGCTGTCGCGCATCATCGTGGCGATCTGTGGCGACGTGCTGCACTCGCGCGTCGCCCGCTCCAACATCCTTCTGCTCAACGCGATGGGCGCTCGGGTTCGGGTGGTCGCGCCGTCGACGCTTTTGCCCTCCGGCATCCGGGAGATGGGCGTGGAGGTCTTCCACTCGATGGAGGAAGGCCTGAAGGATGCCGATGTGGTAATGATGCTCAGGCTTCAGCGAGAGCGCATGGCCGGGGCGTTCGTACCCTCCGTGCGCGAATATTTCCGCTTCTACGGTCTCGACGCGGAAAAACTCAAGGCGGCCAAAGAGGACGCACTCGTCATGCATCCCGGCCCGATGAACCGCGGCGTTGAGATTGCCTCCGAAGTGGCGGACGGACCGCAGAGCGTCATAGAGCAACAGGTGGAAATGGGGGTCGCGGTGCGCATGGCGGTGATGGAGACCTTGCTCGTCTCGCATAACCAGGGAGAGCGCGCATGACCGCGACTGTTCTGAAGAACCTCCGCATCATCGACCCCTCACGTAATCTTGATGAGACCGGCACGATTCTAATCGGCGACGACGGCCGCATCCTCGCCGCCGGCAAGGACGCTCAGAACCAGGGCACACCGGAAGGCGCAACGATCAAGGATTGCCTGGGTCTCGTCGCGACGCCGGGCCTCGTGGACGCCCGCGTCTACGTCGGTGAGCCGGGCGCCGAGCACACCGAGACGATCGAATCGGCGAGCCGTGCGGCCGCCGCCGGAGGGGTCACCTCCTTCATCATGATGCCGGACACCGATCCAGTGCTGGACGATATCGCGCTGATCGAGTTCGTGCAGAAGACGGCGCGCGACAAGGCGCTGGTCAACGTTCATCCGGCCGCAGCACTGACCAAAGGGCTTGCCGGCGAAGAGATGACCGAGATCGGGCTGTTGCAGCAGTCCGGTGCGGTTGCCTTCACCAACGGTCGCCATGGCCTTTCCGACAGCCTGCTTCTTCGCCGCGCCATGACCTATGCGCGGGAATTCGATGCGGTCATAGCTCTCGAATTACGGGAACGATATCTCGGCAACGGGGTCATGAACGAGGGGCTGTTCGCGAGTTGGCTCGGTCTGTCGGGCGTGCCGAAGGAAGCGGAGATCATTCCGCTCGAGCGCGATTTACGAATCGCCGGCCTGACCGGTGCGAAGTATCATGCGGCCAAGATCTCCGTGGCGGAATCGGCTGAGGCGGTCCGTGTCGCTCGCTCGCGCGGCGCGAAGGTCACCTGCGGCGTATCGATCAATCATTTGTCGCTCAACGAGAACGACATCGGCGAATACCGGACGTTCTTCAAGCTTTCGCCGCCGCTGCGCTCCGAAGACGATCGCGTTGCGATGGCCGAGGCAATTGCCGACGGCACGATCGACATCATCGTGTCCTCGCACGACCCGCAGGATGTCGACACCAAGCGCCTTCCTTTTGCGGATGCCGCCGACGGCGCGATCGGGCTTGAGACGATGCTCGCCGCGGCCCTCCGGCTGCATCACGACGGCCGGGTGCCGTTGATGCGCCTGATCGACGCCATGTCTACCCGTCCGGCGCAGATTTTCGGCCTCGACGCCGGCACGCTGAAACCGGGGGCCAAGGCTGATATCACGCTCATCGATCTCGACGAGCCTTGGATCGTATCGAAGGATATGCTTTTGTCCCGTTCGAAGAACACGCCTTTTGAAGACGCGCGTTTCTCAGGTCGCGCCATGGCGACCTACGTGGCGGGCAAATGCGTACATTCGCTTTGATGGGGGACGATGCTTGAGTGAGCTATTCAACTGGCAGATCACGCTGCCTATCGCAATTGCAGTGCTCATCTTCGGCTACCTGCTAGGCTCCATTCCCTTCGGCCTCATCCTCACCCGAGCGGCGGGCCTCGGCGATATCCGGTCGATCGGTTCCGGCAATATCGGCGCGACAAACGTTCTGCGCACCGGCAACAAGAAGCTCGCGGCGGCAACTCTTTTGCTCGATGCTCTGAAGGCCACGGCCGCGGCCGTGATCGGTTGGTATTTCTTCGGTGAAGAAGCGGGGCTGCTGGCGGGATCTGCAGCCTTTTTGGGCCACCTCTTCCCCGTCTGGCTGGGTTTCAAGGGCGGCAAGGGCGTCGCCACCTATATCGGCACCCTGCTCGGCGTGGCGCCGATGATGGTTCTCGTCTTCGCCGCGATCTGGCTTGCAACCGCGAAGCTCAGCAAATATTCCTCGCTGTCCGCTCTGGTTGCAACTCTTGTCATCCCGGTTGTGCTGTGGTTCATAGATGAGCCGAAGATTGCACTGATCATGGCGATCATGACAGTCATCTCCTGGTGGAAGCACGAAACCAATATCAAGCGGTTGATCGCCGGTACGGAAAGCAAGATCGGCCAAAAGGGATAATATGGATGGCAGCGCAAGGCGGACTGGGATTGCGCTGACGGAAAGACGAAGAATCGCCTGGCTCAGGCTGATCCGTTCCGACAATGTCGGCCCCGCGACCTTTCGCGACCTCATCAATCATTGCGGTTCCGCAGAAAAAACGCTCTCGCCATGTTGCCGGAACTTTCCAAACGCGGTGGTGCGGCAAGAGCGATCCGCATCGCCACGGTCGCGGAAGCAGAAAGCGAGCTCGACGCCACCCGTCGCCACGGCGCACGGTTTATCGGCATCGGCGAACCGGATTACCGGCCAGCTCTTCGCCAGATCGATGGCGCCCCACCGCTATTGGCCGTCAAAGGTCACCTCCCGGCGGCAACGCGCCCGTCAGTCGGTGTCGTGGGATCACGCAATGCCTCGATTGCTGGCGCCAAGTTCGCGGCAATGATTGCCCGCGATTGTGGTCGCGCAGGCTATACAGTCACGTCCCGCCTCGCTCGGGGGATCGACACCGCAGCGCATCGCGCCAGCCTCGAGAGCGGAACGATTGCGGTGCTTGCCGGAGGGCTCGACCAGCCTTACCCGCCGGAAAACAGTCCGCTTGTCGACGAGATCACCGACCGCGCCGGCCTGGCAGTGAGCGAAATGCCCTTCGGCTGGGAACCCCGCGCAAGGGATTTCCCCCGTCGCAACCGACTGATTGCCGGCATCTCGCTTCGTGTCGTCGTGGGGGACGCAGCAGAACGCTCGGGCTCGCTCATCACCGCGCGGATTGCCACCGATTTCGGTCGACTGGTCTTTGCCGTTCCCGGCTCGCCGCTCGACCCCAGGTGTCACGGCACAAACGGCCTGCTTAAACAGGGCGCTTATCGTAACCACCGCCTCGACCGACGTCATCGAGGCCCTAGCGCCACTTTCCGAGCTTGATCTTTTCGACGGATCGGTCGTGGAAGAACCGGACAAGACGAGCGGCAGCATGCTCCCGCCCGATGACGACGACCGCGCAAGGATCGTTTCCGCGCTCGGACCGACGCCGGTGGAGGTGGATGACGTCATCCGGCATACCGGACTGCCCGCCTCCTGCGTTTACCTGATCTTGCTTGAGCTCGACCTGGCCGGCCGTCTACACCGACACGTTGGGGATTTGTCTCGCTCGCGATGGAGGAATGACCTGGGACGGCGCCCGGCCTGAACATCCCCGCCTCGACATAGGCCATTTTGATCAGATAGCAGAGCATATCCGCCCCCTCCCCAAGAGCAACCTGCCTCAATTCTCCAAGCATCTGCCGGATATAGGCAATATTCTCCCTGGTATTCTCCTCACGCCGACCGTTCATCTCATTTTGAGGGACCATGTTACATTCCTGTCGAGCAACGCGGCGGGTTGGATGCCACGCATAGCAGCATGTGCAACCGACCATATAGCATTTATTTAAGATTGCAACCGATTGGAAATCTTCCTTGGGTTGCATTCCGTTGTATCCCGATTTTGTCGATCACCTCTTGACCGCGGGGCAAACGCCCTCCATGTCGGGAGGTCAAGATTTCCGCCTGGCCGCGACCGCTGCTGGGCGAAGCCTCTATTCAGAGAAAAAAGATGAATGTTGTTGTTGTAGAATCTCCAGCCAAAGCCAAGACGATCAATAAGTATCTCGGTTCCGGCTACAAGGTTCTCGCCTCTTTCGGCCACGTGCGCGATCTTCCAGCGAAGGATGGGTCCGTGCTTCCCGACCAGGATTTCGAAATGTCCTGGGAGGTCGATGGTGCGTCCCAGAAGCGCATGAAGGATATTGCCGACGCGGTGAAGGGTTCGGACGGGCTGTTTCTGGCGACCGACCCTGATCGCGAGGGTGAAGCTATCTCCTGGCATGTGCTCGATCTTCTGAAGAAAAAGCGAGTGATAGGCGACAAGCCGGTCAAGCGGGTCGTCTTCAACGCTATCACCAAGAAAGCCGTGCTTGATGCCATGGCCAATCCGCGTGACATCGACGTGCCTCTGGTCGATGCTTATCTCGCCCGCCGTGCGCTAGATTATCTCGTCGGCTTCAATCTTTCGCCGGTTCTCTGGCGCAAGCTGCCGGGCGCACGCTCGGCGGGCCGCGTTCAATCCGTCGCGCTGCGGCTCGTCTGCGACCGGGAATCGGAAATCGAACGCTTCGTCTCGGAAGAGTATTGGAACCTGTCCGCCCTGCTGCGCACCCCGCGCGGGGACGAGTTCGAGGCCCGCCTCGTTTCCGCAGACGGGAAACGCCTGCAGAACCGCTCCATCAAAAACGGCGAGGACGCCAATCGGCTGAAGACGCTCCTCGACGGCGCCAGCTATGTCGTTGACACGGTCGAGGCAAAGCCCGTCAAACGCAATCCTGGCCCGCCCTTCACCACTTCAACCCTGCAGCAGGCTGCGTCCTCCAATCTCGGCTTCAATGCCTCGCGTACCATGCAGGTCGCGCAGAAGCTCTATGAGGGCGTGGATATAGGCGGCGAAACCGTCGGTCTCATCACCTATATGCGTACCGACGGCGTGCAGATGGCGCCCGAAGCCATTGAAGGGGCCCGTCACGCTATCGCCGACCAATTCGGAAACCGCTACCTGCCGGAAAAGCCCCGCTTCTATTCCACCAAGGCGAAGAACGCACAGGAAGCGCACGAAGCCGTTCGCCCCACCGATTTCAACCGCTCGCCGGACAAGGTGCGCCGCTACCTCGATGCCGACCAGGCCCGGCTTTACGAACTGATCTGGAAGCGCGGGATCGCAAGCCAGATGGCATCCGCCGAAATCGAGCGCACCACGGTCGAGATCCTTGCAGACAACAACGGCCAGCGGGCCGGTCTCAGAGCAGTGGGCTCCGTCATTCGCTTCGACGGCTTCCTTGGCGCCTATATGGACCAACGCGAGGACGGCGAAAAAGGCGACGATGATGAGGACGACGGCCGGCTTCCTGAAATCAATGCGCGCGAAAAGCTCGACAAGAGCAAGGTGAATGCCAGCCAGCACTTCACCGAGCCCCCGCCCCGCTATTCGGAAGCATCGCTGATCAAGAAGATGGAAGAGCTCGGTATCGGCCGGCCCTCCACCTATGCCGCGACACTGAAGACGTTGAGCGACCGTGAATACGTGACGATCGACAAACGCAAGCTCGTTCCCGAGGCGAAGGGCCGGCTGGTAACCGCCTTCCTCGAGAGCTTCTTCACCAGATACGTGGAATACGACTTTACCGCCGACCTTGAAGAGAAGCTCGACAAGATTTCCGCCGGTGAACTCGACTGGAAACAAGTCCTGCGCGAATTCTGGCAGGATTTCTTCGCCCAGATCGAAGACACGAAGGAGCTGCGTGTCACCAACGTGCTCGACGCGCTGAACGAGGCTTTGGCGCCGCTCGTCTTCCCGAAACGGGAGGACGGCAGCGACCCGCGCACCTGTCAGGTCTGCGGCACCGGCCAACTATCGCTGAAACTCGGCAAATACGGCGCCTTCGTCGGCTGCTCGAATTACCCGGAATGCAACTATACGCGCCAGCTTTCCTCAGAAGGCGGCGCGGAGGCGGAAGCGAACGGCCTGAACGAACCGAAGGCACTGGGCGCCGACCCGCATACCGGCGAGCAGCTGACGCTGCGTTCCGGCCGGTTCGGTCCCTATATCCAGCGTGGCGAGGGCAAGGATGCCAAACGCTCGTCGCTGCCGAAGGGCTGGAAGCCGGAGGAGATCGATCACGAGAAAGCGCTCGCTCTGATTAGCTTGCCGCGCGATGTGGGCAAGCATCCCGAAAGCGGCAAGATGATCTCGACCGGCCTTGGCCGTTACGGTCCCTTCGTCCTGCATGACGGCACCTATGCCAATCTCGAATCTATCGAGGACGTCTTCACAATCGGACTTAACCGGGCCGTGACGGTGCTTGCGGAGAAGCAGAGCAAGGGTCCCGGCGGGAGAACCCGAGGAACACCTGCGGCTCTGAAGGAGCTCGGCGACCATCCCGATGGAGGATCGATCACGGTGCGTGACGGCCGCTACGGCCCTTACGTAAACTGGGGCAAGGTGAATGCCACTCTGCCGAAGGGCATGGACCCGCAAGGGGTCACCCTGGAACAGGCGCTCGCGCTGATTGTTGAAAAGGGCGGCAAGGCGCCTGCAGGCAAAGCCACGCCGAAAAAGGCAGCCGCCAAGGCGGGCACCGGCGCCAAGAAAGCTGCGCCGAAGGCAAAGGCAAAAGCGCCTGCCAAGAAGGCGGCGCCCAAGGCGAAGAAGACGGGAACGTGAGAGAACCGCGCGACAGATCGAAACACCACGGCAAACGGCAGGACAGAACTGTCGGCGCGACTACCTCTTCCGCCGGCGAGAAGCGCGTGATCATTCACGGCGCGGTGCCGCCCCGGGAGGTCCTGCTCGAATTCATCGCCGAAAACCCCGACAAGGCTTCGAAGCGGGAGATTGCCAAAGCCTTCGGCCTGAAGGGAGAAACGCGAGTCGAGCTGAAGGATCTTTTGCGGACGCTGGAGGATGAAGGCCTTCTCACCAAGAACCGCAAGTCGCTGACACGCCCCGGCGCATTGCCCCCGGTGACGGTGCTCGACATCACCACTCGCGACAAGGACGGCGAATTGATAGGCCGTCCCGCCGAATGGCCGGAAGAACAGGGCGCCGCACCCGCTGTTCTCATCCGCCAGCCTTCGGAAAACCGTGGCAAGGGCAAGACGCCGGCCGCAGGCCTCAACGACAGGGTGCTGGCAAAAATCTTCGCGAACAAGGACCGCTCCGGCCCCGCCTACACGGCCCGGATCATCAAGGTTATCGACAAGCGCCGCGGTGCCTCGCTCGGCGTCGTCAAAAAGCTCGCCGATGGTGAACTGCGCCTGCTGCCGACCGACCGGCGGGGCGAGGAAATGGTGATCGAGAGCACCGACATCGGCGACGCCAAGGACGGAGACCTGGTCGAGACGGAAGTCGTCCGTTCAGGCCGTTTCGGTCTTCCCCGCGCCCGCGTGCTATCCGTTGTCGGCTCCGTCGGGTCGGAGAAGGCGATCTCGATGATCGCCATTTATTCTCACGGTATCCCGCATATTTTCCCTCAGGCGGTTCTCAATGAGGCAGAAGCCGCCAAGCCCGCGACCATGTCCCGACGGGACGATTGGCGCGATCTTCCGCTCATCACCATCGATCCGGCCGACGCCAAGGACCATGACGACGCCGTCTACGCCGAACCGGACCCCTCCCCTGACAACCCGGACGGCGTGATCGTCACGGTCGCGATAGCCGACGTTTCCTGGTATGTCCGCACCGGTTCGCCGCTCGACCGGGAAGCGCTGAAGCGCGGCAATTCCGTTTATTTTCCGGATCGCGTCGTGCCGATGCTGCCTGAACGTATCTCGAACGATCTCTGCTCTCTTCGTGAAGGCGAGGACCGGCCGGCACTCGCCGTGCGCATGGTTTTCTCCAAGGAAGGTCGAAAATCCGGCCACACGTTCCATCGTGTTATGATGAAGAGCGCCGCCAAGCTCTCGTACCAGCAGGCGCAAGCGGCGATCGACGGAAAGCCTGACGATAAGACCGGGCCACTGCTGGAGCCGATTCTCAAGCCCCTATGGCACGCCTATCGCATCCTGAAACGCGGCCGGGACCGCCGTCAGCCGCTCGAACTGGACATGCCCGAACGCAAGATCATCTTGAAGCCGGACGGCACGGTCGACCGTGTTCATGTGCCCGAACGCCTCGACGCGCACAAGCTCATCGAGGAGATGATGATCCAGGCTAACGTCGCTGCGGCCGAGACCCTTGAGAAGAAGCGCCAGCCGCTCGTCTATCGCGTTCACGACACGCCGGCTCTTTCCAAACAGGAGGCGCTGAGGGAGTTTCTGGCTACGATCGGCATTTCGATGGCCAAAGGCGGGCAAATGCGGGCAAATTCCTTCAACGGCATCCTCGCCCGCGCGCTCGATACGCCGCATCAGAGCATGGTCAACGAGATGGTGCTGCGCTCCCAGAGCCAGGCCATCTACAGCCCCGAGAATATCGGCCATTTCGGCCTCAACCTGATGAAATACGCGCATTTCACCTCACCGATCCGCCGTTATGCAGATCTGATCGTGCATCGTGCGCTGGTCGGCTCCCTGGGGCTCGGCGAAGGCGGGATTACGCCGGACGAAGAGGCACAGCTCGACGATATTGCTGCGGAAATTTCAACGTTCGAGCGCCGCGCCATGGCGGCGGAGCGTGACACGATCAACCGGCTGATTGCCTATCATCTCAGTGAAAGGGTCGGCGAGGAATTCGAAGGCCGCGTCTCCGGCGTCACGAAGGCGGGACTATTTGTCTCGCTTCCGGCCTATGGTGCCGACGGTTTCATCCCTATATCTACCCTCGGCAACGACTACTTCATCTACGACGAGGCGCATCAGGCGCTGTCCGGCGAGAAAACGGGAGTAGGTTATCAGCTCGGCGATACCGTCGATGTGAAGCTTGTGCAAGCCATCCCGCTTGCCGGTTCGCTGCAGTTCGAAATGCTGAGCGAGGGTAAAAAACTGCCCACGGCGAGCCGCTCCTTCCACAAGTCGGGACGGCGCGACCGATCCAGCGGCCGAGCAAAGCCCGGTACGCGGCCGCCACGCAGCGGCCGGAGGAGATAGGAATGGAAAGACAGGACGAGCAGACGGTCCGGTACGGAAGTGCCGTGGAAGCCGGGAGGCCGCTCGGGCGCTCGATAAAACGGGGTATGCTGAACCGCTGTCCGAACTGCGGGACCGGCCGTCTTTTTCGAGCCTTTCTGAAACCGGTGGATGCTTGTGCTGCCTGTGGCGAGGACATTTCTCATCACCGCGCCGACGACCTGCCGGCTTACCTGGTCATCGTCGTCGTCGGGCACGTTCTGCTTACAGGTTATATGCTGACCGACATGGTCTTGCTCGTTTCCCCATGGGTGCACCTTGCGATCTGGGTGCCGCTTGCCGTGCTCGCCGCACTGCTGACCATTCAGCCGATCAAAGGCGGTGTCATCGGCCTGCAATGGGCGCTAAGGATGCACGGCTTCGGCGGTGAGGACGGCGGGGTAGCAGATCCCGGCCGCGGCGGACCGATCGCATGATTTCCTCTGCCGAGGAACAGATGCCGTCGGCAATGGACTCGCTGAAGCATGCGCCCGTCGCCGGCGTGCGGCCGAAAGATGCAGCGTCGCTCATCCTGATCGATCGCTCCGCAGGCGGTGCGCGCGTCCTCGTGGGCCGGCGCGGCAGCGGCCATGTCTTCATGCCGGATGTCTATGTCTTTCCCGGCGGACGGCGGGATGCACGGGATCATGCCCTGCCCTTCAGCGCCGATCTCGATACGCTTGTTCTGGAAAAACTCCTTCTCGGCACATCGTCCCGCTTGACCCCAAATCGCGCGCGGGCGCTCGCGCTTGCCGCATTGAGGGAGCTTCGTGAGGAGACGGGAATAGCCAGCGGGATGGCACCGGACCTTTCACGTCTGCGTTATGTCGCACGCGCGATCACTCCTCCCGGCAATGTACGTCGCTACGACACGCGCTTCTTCCTTGCCTTTTCGGACGAGACTGTCTTCGACATGACGAGTTTGGGAGATTCCAGCGAACTTCAGGACGTGCGCTGGCTTGACATCGCCGACCTTTCCGGTCTGAAACTCCCGGCCATTACGAAGACGGTCTTGGAGGACGTGAAAAGTCTCATGACAGCCGATCCCTCTTTGTCGTTCGGAAATCCGGTGTCCTTCTACTTCATGCGCCATGGACGATTCGTCCGCAGCCGACTGTAAGGAATATCGAATGCCCCAGCCGACGACCGACGCCAACGGCCATGTCGAGCGGATCCATTGGCCGTCGCTCATCGCCGCTATCGCCGCCATCAGCGCAGTCGGGATTGCCATCGGGCTCGGTCTGCCGCTCCTCAGCATTATCCTGGAGAAGCGCGGAATTCCCTCAACGCTGATCGGGCTCAACGCGGCCATGGCGGGCGTCGCTTCAATGCTTGCCGCCCCCGTCACGACCAAACTCGCGCATGACTACGGCGTTGCAAGGACCATGATATTCGCCGTCGTGGTGGCGGCATTGAGCGCTATCGGCTTTTATTACGCCGACGCCTTCTGGATGTGGTTCCCGCTTCGATTTACGTTTCATGGCGCGACCACCACCCTCTTCATCCTATCGGAATTCTGGATCAACGAGGCCGCACCTCCGCGGCGACGCGGGCTTGTGCTGGGGATCTATGCAACCGTCCTGGCAATCGGCTTTGCGAGTGGCCCCTTGCTTTTCTCGGCGCTCGGCAGCGATGGCATCCTGCCCTTCCTGGTGGGTGCCGGCATCATCATGCTCGCGGTGATCCCGATCTTCATCGCCCGGCACGAAAGCCCGGTGCTCGACACCAAGCCCGACCGGCATTTCTTCCACTATATTTTTCTGGTGCCCACCGCGACGGCAGCCGTCTTCGCTTTCGGGGCAGTTTCGGCAGGCGGCCTCTCACTCTTCCCGATCTATGCGCTTCGCGAGCAATTGAGCGAGCAGCAGGCTGCGGTCCTTCTCACGGTAATGGGAATCGGCAACATGGCTTTTCAGATTCCCCTTGGCCTGATTTCCGATAAAATGCGCGACCGCCGACCGCTTCTGACCGCTATGGCAGCGCTGGGAGTTGCAGGCTCGCTGGCGCTCCCCATGCTGATCGAAAACTGGATCCTGATGGCCGTCGTCCTGTTTTTCTGGGGCGGCTGTGTGTCCGGGCTCTATACAGTGGGCCTGGCGCACTTGGGCGCAAGGCTGAGCGGCCCGGATCTTGCAGCCGCCAATGCGGCCTTTATCTTTTGCTACGCAGTGGGTACGGTCGCAGGACCGCAGAGCATCGGGGCCGCGATGGACGTCGGCGGCAATGACGGTTTTGCGTGGGCACTGGCCGGTTTCTTCGGCTTCTATGTGGTGGTTTCGGGCTGCCGCTTACTTTTCCGATCAAAACGAGGTTGACTTTTCGGGCGCGATTTGTAATTTCGCGCCAGATTTTGCCGTGGAGCTCACCCGCGTCCACGGCTTCATTTTTTTAGAGGCAGAACGACCATGGCGAAAGCTACGACCATCAAGATCAAGCTGCTGTCGACGGCTGACACCGGTTTCTTCTACGTCACGACGAAGAACAGCCGCACGATGACGGACAAGATGACAAAGACCAAGTACGATCCGGTTGCCAAGAAGCACGTTGAATTCAAGGAAACCAAGATCAAGTAAACCTTGATCCGAGGTTGTCAGAAGGCGCCGGCCGTCAGGCTTCAGGCGCCTTTTCTTTTGGCCGAGGTTCGGCCTTCGCTGCTCGACGCACTCGCATAAAAGAAAAGCGCCGCTCCCATGACATGGAAGCGGCGCTTTTTAAATGGGGGTCGACCAGCTTGCAATCACGGCACGAGGAACCGCTTTGGTATGCCTGCCAGTCGACCGACCCCACGACCCAGGAGATGCGGCGGACCTGAACATCATGGGGTATGACGATCCCTTTAGGGAACCCATAGTTTCGGTTGCGGCCAAAATTGCTCAAAACGAAAAGAAAATCAACAGATTCTTAACTCGATGTTCAATCCACATACCTTGTTGGTTAAAATTCACGCTGGAACATCTCCACGTCATCTGACTTTTGGAGAAACCCATCAACAATTGATGAAAATCAACCTTTTCTACTCAGGTAATTTTCAACAAACTATCGGCCGTTCCAAGAATAAGCTTTAGCGTCAGAGTGTTTTTTCTGCGCCCCGCAAAAAACGTGAAGCTGCATCAGCCCGCTAGTTTCATTCCACTTGGGAAATGGGTAGGCGATACAGCTTAAGACTTCTCGAAGCTGTTCAACCAGAAGATTTATGGTCTTCCTAGCAAGGTCTTTTTCTGTGCAAACTTTAATCCCCAAAAACCCTGCGCGAGGGGCAAATAATGAGGGATGAACAGCAGTGATTGCCGAAATCGAAAATCCATAGGCGTTCAAATAGGTATTTTAGAATTAAATGATTCTCTTATGCTGCGGCGGCGACTACTCGGTTGCGCCCGCCGTTCTTGGCTTCGTAGAGCGCCCGATCGGCCTGCTTCAAGAGTTGTTCCGGAGTTTCGGCTCCGTACGTGTTGCACGCGATTCCGAGTGACGCAGTGACGTTGAGGGCAGCGCCCGCACTCTTCAGAGAGAATGGTTGGCTTTCGATGATGCCGCGCAGGCGCTCGGCGATAGCGGTCGCGGCCACGGCATCGGTATCGGGCATCACGACCACAAATTCCTCGCCGCCGTATCGGCAGGCAAGATCGGCTCCCCTCACAGTGGAGCGTATGCGCGCAGCAAACTCTCTCAGCACCTCGTCTCCGGCATCATGCCCGTAGGTATCGTTGACGGACTTGAAGCGATCGATGTCGGTGATGCAAACGGAGAGTGGCCGGCCCCGCGCCGCGGCGCGGTTGAACAACACCTTCAGGTGGTTGTCGAGATAGCGGCGGTTATTGAGGCCGGTCAGCCCGTCGGTTACAGCAAGTTCGATCGTCTGGCGGACGCTCATCCTCAGGCGATCGTTATAGCGCTTGCGCTTGATCTGCGTCAGGACGCGGGCGATCAGCTCGTTCGGGTCAAGCGGTCGTACGATATAGTCATTGACGCCCAGATCCAGCGCCCGAACGATCAGGTCGTCGGCCCCCAGCTCCGTCACCAGCAATAGCGGGAGGAAGCGGGTACGCTCCAGCGAACGAAGCTGCGAGCAGAGACGCAAGGGATCATATTCGTCGAAATTGGCGTTGACGATGACCAGGTCGACCGGATTTTCCGCGGCTTCGAAGAGCGCCGCCTGCGGGTCGGACATTGCGATGACTTCGGCAATCGGCTTCAATGCCTTGACGATCCGCTCCTGAGAGCTTGCACGTCCATCGACCAGCAGGACCTGGGCAGGCTCCTCACGACCGTCTACCCCCTTCAATACATCTTCAAGCACGATATTGTGGGCGGTGTCGGCACGGATACGCAGCTCGTCCGTCAGGGCTTTCAATCTTACCAGGCTTTTTACGCGGGAAATGAGCTGCAGGTCATTGACCGGCTTGGTCAGGAAATCGTCGGCGCCGGCTTTTAAGCCCCGAACCCTATCGGAAGGCTGGTCGAGCGCGGTGACCATGACGACCGGAATATGGGCAGTCCGCGGATTGGCCTTCAGCCGCTCGCAGACTTCGAAACCATCGATGCCGGGCATCATGATGTCGAGCAGGATCAGATCGACATGGGTGCTTTCACAGATCGCAAGCGCCTTGTACCCGTCATCTGCCGTCAGCACATCGAAATACTCGGCGAGCAGCCGCGCTTCGAGCAGCTTCACATTTGCAGGAACATCGTCGACTACCAACAGGCGTGCGGTCATGCCATCCGATCCGATTTCACGCGTCACCCAGATAAGTCTTGATCGTCTCTATGAATTTCGGGACCGAAATCGGCTTGGAGACATAGGCTTCGCAGCCGCCCTGACGAATGCGTTCTTCGTCCCCCTTCATCGCGAAGGCAGTTACGGCGATCACGGGGATAATGTGAAGCTCATCATCCTCCTTCAGCCACTTGGTGACTTCGAGGCCCGAAACTTCCGGGAGCTGGATGTCCATGAGGATGAGGTCCGGCCGATGCTTGCGGGCGAGGTCGAGCGCCTCCATGCCATTGCGGGTCTGGATGGTATCGTATCCCGATGCTTCGATCAGGTCGCGGAAGAGCTTCATGTTCAGCTCGTTGTCCTCGACGATCATGACCCGTTTGGGCATAGCGATCCGTTCCTTAATCCCGCCTTGCAAGCGTGCCTTCTGTATATAAGCTCTGCCAACGGTCGATTCCACAGGCCTTATTTTAGGCATAGTAAGACGATTTGGTTGAAGAAAAGGTAACCTTCAGACGATGCGCCGCGAACCGACAAGAACCAACACCAGCGCGGCCAATGCGGAGGAAACGGCTGCCGCTGTGCTCGGCTGGCTGGCCAACGAGCCGGAGATGCTCGGGCGCTTCCTTGCTTTATCGGGCCTGCAGCCCAATCAAATGCGCCATGCCGTCAACGATCCGGGCTTTCTTGCGGGCATGATCGACTTCCTGATGGGGCATGAGCCCACATTGCTTGCGTTCTGCCAGGCAACGGATACCAGGCCGGAAACCGTGGCGGCGGCCTGGCAGCACTACGCCGGGACCAGCTTCGATTCCAGCGAATACTGAAATGACCAACCGCTCGCGTCCCTCCTCTCCATAAGATGCTCGACTCACCGCTGCCATCGTCCCGCTCCGAAACCCGCTGGAAGGCGCTGGGCGAGCGATCGACGGATGTCATGCGGTAAACTCGTGCGGACCTATATCCGTTCCGAGGACGCCCGACGTCAAAGCTCCAGCCGCATCAGCGGCCGGCCATCCTTGCGGCGGGCTATCACTTCGAAGCCGGCGGCGTCGAAGATCGCCGTCGAGCCGATGCACAGCGTCACCGATTTCGACTGCTTAACATGATCGATCGGACAGGCATCGACGAACCGCGCTCCCATCCGGCGCGCATAGTCGATGGCACCCGACAGCAGGCGGTGGCTCAGCCCTTTGCCCCGGAGCTTCGGCGTCAGGAAAAAACAGCTGACCGCCCAGACAGAGGGATCGGTTGCATCCGCCTCGTCCAGCGGGCGCGAGACGGTACGCGGCGAATTGAACTGCGGCACATCATGGCGCGGTCCGACCTGTACCCAGGCGACCGGCCCGCCATCCGCGTAGGCCAGAATGCCGGGCGGCGGACCAGCATTTATGCGGTTGTGGATATGATCCTTCCGCTCTTGCGGCTGCATCTTGGTGCGCACCGCATGCGGCAGGCGCAGAGCGACGCACCAACAGTGGCAGAAGGCACCCTGCGGGCCGAAGAGCATCTCGAAATCCTCCCAGCGCTCCGCTGTCACAGGCTCGAAATGAAGCTCGATATCCACGCCAAACCTCCACATCGCCCCTTGTGACTCGCGAGCTTAGGCCTTAACGTCGCGGTGTTCAACCTTTGTTCTCTGTCATGACGCCCACGCCTGATACGACATCCGGCTTCTGTCGCGACTGCCTTGCGGAGCAGAAGGCGCAAACGCGCCGGTGCCGCAGTTGCGGCAGCCCCCGCCTCCTATATCACAAGGAACTTTATGGGCTGACGCTGGCGCATATCGATTGCGATGCCTTTTATGCGACGATCGAAAAACGCGATAATCCAGACCTTGCGGACAAGCCGGTGATCATCGGCGGAGGCAAGCGAGGCGTCGTCTCGACTGCCTGCTATATCGCGCGGATCAACGGCGTTCGCTCTGCCATGCCGATGTTCAAGGCGCTGGAACTGTGCCCGGATGCGGTCGTCATCCGACCGAATATGGACAAATATGTCCAGGTGGGGCGCCAGGTGCGGCAGATGATGATGGATCTGACGCCATTGGTTCAGCCACTTTCCATCGATGAAGCCTTTCTTGAACTGGCTGGAACGCAGCGGCTGCATCACGATCCGCCGGCTCGCACGCTCGCCCGGCTCGCTACGCGGGTGCAGAGCGAACTCGGTATTACCATCTCGATCGGTCTTTCCTATTGCAAGTTTCTCGCCAAGGTCGCTTCCGATCTCGACAAGCCTCGCGGGTTTTCCGTCATCGGCCGCGAAGAAGCCCTGGAATTTCTCATGGCGCGTCCGGTGACGACCATCTGGGGGGTCGGCAAGGCCTTCAATGCCACCCTGGAGGCCGACGGCATCCGCACCATCGGCCAACTTCAGAGTATGGAGGAAAGCGACCTGATGCGTCGGTACGGGAGCATGGGGCAGCGCCTTTATCGCCTGGCGCGAGGCATAGACGACCGCGAGGTGCATCCCAACGAGGCGGCAAAGAGCGTCTCTGCCGAGACGACGTTCTTTGACGATATTTCGAGCCACGATGAACTGGTGCCGATCCTGCGCCGGCTTTCGGAAAAGGTCTCCACACGCCTTAAGAAACATGGAATCGCCGGGCAGACCGTCGTCCTGAAGATGAAGACTGCCGACTTCAAGGGCAGGACGCGCAATCGGCGGCTCGAGGATCCGACGCAGCTTGCGGATCGGATCTTCCGCACAGGCCTCTCCTTGATGGAAAGAGAAACCGACGGTACCAAGTTTCGATTGATCGGAATCGGGGTCACCGACCTCACCGATCCGGCCCTTGCCGATCCGCCGGACCTCGTCGACCAACAATCCGGCCGCCGCGCCGCAGCGGAGGCGGCGATGGACAAGCTGCGCGACAAGTTCGGCAAGGCGGCAGTGGAGACCGGTTACACCTTCGCAGACCGCCGTCGGGATCAATGAAATGTGATCCGTTTTCAACCACCACATTCGAACTTTTCGACCCGCGGAAAATCTTCGTTAAACCTCGTTAGCTAATATGCCGCCTGTGTATTGCGTATAGGGTCGAGACATGCTGCGTCGTATTGCGTTCGGAATTGGGCTCTTGTCTGCGACCATGCTGTCGCATCCGGCTTTGGCGGAAGGCGCCCGCACACTTCAGATCATCGTTTCCAAGGACAAGCAGCAGCTGGTCGTCTATGACGGAGCCAACGTCGTGACCACCTCCAAGGTGTCGACCGGCAAGGCCGGACATACGACACCGAGCGGGATCTTCTCGATCCTCGAAAAGCGCAAGTATCACGAGTCGAATCTCTATTCGAATGCGCCGATGCCGTGGATGCAGCGGCTGACATGGTCGGGCATTGCGCTTCACGAATCCAACAGCGTGCCCAATTATCCGGCGTCGCACGGCTGCGTCCGTATGCCGGGCGCATTTGCGAAGTCCCTCTTTCAGATGACCGAGCAGGGCGCGCATGTGATCATCACCGACGCGCCGGTCGAGCCCGAGCGGATAGACCATGCCGGTCTGTTCCGCCCCCGCAAACCGCTTCCGACCGGTCCCTTGATGTCCGACGTGGAGCTGCGCGCCTCTGCGATCCGCGCGGGCGATAGGCCCGTCGAAGTGGCCATGAACATCGTGCCGGGCAATCCTGCCGCCCCCCATCCAGCCCCTGCCCCTGCAATCGCCGCCACAGACCCTGACGCCGCCCCGCTCCGGATCCTGATCACCCGTCGAGGTGAACGGGAGACGCTGATGGATGCCCAGCTGCTGCTTCAGGATCTGGGTTTCGCGACAGGCGGATCGGACGGATATTCAGGGCCGCTTACCCGACAAGCCATTGCGGGCTTCAAGCGCTGGAAGGGGCTTTCCCAAAAGGGGCCGTTGCTGACACCTGACTTTCTGACCGCCCTTTACGAAGCGGCCGGCAAACCCCAGCCGCCGGCGGGTCAGATCATGGTGCGCCGGAATTTCGAGCCGCTGTTCGAAGCACCTGTCGGCATCAAGAATCCCGAAATCGCGCTCGGCACCCATTTCTTCACGGTGGACAAGGTGGAGCGTAACGCAGAAACGGCCGAATGGACCGCTCTGACGCTGCCGAATCAACTCGGCGAGGCGACCGAGCAGCGGCTCGGCATCACTGTCACCGTAGATCGCTCCGCACCGGCAACCGCTGCCAGCGCGCTCGATCGGATCGAGATCCCTGCCGATATTCGCGACCGGATCGAGACGCTTATGACCGACGGCACATCGGTAACGATAAACGACCAGGGTATCGGGCCGGAGACCGGCAAGGGGACGGATTTCGTCACTGTCACCCATCCGCAGCGCCAAGCAGCGGCCCAGGCATCCGTTACGAAGGTCCGCCCGGTGCGTCAGACATCCGCTGCCTTGAAGCCCCGCGGGATCGGGCTGTATTGAAAGCCTAAACCAATTCCACGTCGAGAACGCCCGGCGCTGTTCTGAGCGCTGCGGCTATCTCGGGGGAAATGCGGTATTTCTCCGTCAACTCCACCTCGATCTCCCGCTTGCCATCATCCTTGATGACGACGAAGGAGACGAGGCCGTCGCCCCTTGCGTTGAGGTGCCGCGCAACCGCCTTCAACGGACCGGAATCCCGGACATAGACACGCAGCGCCTTCTGCATCTGCACCGACTTCTCTTCAAGAGACTGGGCCGTCTGAATCCGCAACCCGATGCCTTCCGGCCGTTCTTCCGCCTGCACGGTAATCACCAGGGATTTGCCCGGCTCGAGGAGATCTCGATACTGCGCCAATCCTTCCGAAAACAGCACGGCTTCGAACTGGCCTGACGAATCTGAAAAAGCGACAATGCCCATCTTGTTGCCGGTGCGCGTCTTACGCTCCTGCTTGCTCGTTACCGTGCCGGCCAGGCGGCCGGCCGTAGCACCCTGCTTCACGGCAGCGGAAAATTCCGCAAAGGTCTGGACACGCATCTTGGCGAGCACGGCGGCGTAAGAATCAAGAGGGTGAGCCGACAGATAGAAGCCCAGGACCTGATACTCGCGCATCAGCTTTTCCGATGGCGTCCAGGGATTGAACTGCGGCAGGATGAGCTTCTCCGGGCCGGCGCTCGCCGACGATCCGAAGAAATCAGACTGGCCGCTAACCTTCTCCTCCTGCGCGCGCTGTGCATAACCGATGATGCGATCAAGACCGCCGAGGAGTTCGGCACGGTCTATTCCAAAGCAGTCAAACGCACCGGCGGAGATGAGGCTCTCCATCACGCGACGGTTGATCTGTTTCGGGTCGATACGAAGGCAGAAGTCCTCGATGCTCTTGAACGACCGATCGCCGCGCACGGCGGTAATATGATCAACGGCCGCTTCGCCCACACCCTTGAGAGCCGCGAGTGCGTAGTAGATCTTGTTTTCACCCGTTTCGAAATGCCGAAAGGAGGTCTGGACGGACGGCGGAACGACGTTAATCCCGAGACGACCGGCATCCTGGCGGAAGTCGTTCAGCTTCTCGCTGTTTGCCATATCGTAGGTCATCGATGCGGCAAGGAACTCGACGGGGAAATGCGCCTTCATATAGGCGGTCTGGTAAGAGACAATCGCGTAAGCGGCGGCGTGCGACTTGTTGAAGCCGTAATTGGCGAACTTGGCCAGAAGATCGAAGATATTGTCGGCCTGCGGCTTCGAAACGCCGTTCTTCACCGCACCGTCGACGAAACGGGCACGCTGCTTGTCCATTTCCTCCTTGATCTTCTTACCCATGGCGCGGCGCAGAAGATCGGCCTCGCCGAGCGAATAGCCTGACAGGACCTGGGCGATCTGCATGACCTGCTCTTGGTAGACGATGACACCCTGCGTCTCCTTGAGCAGATAATCGATCATCGGATGAATCGATTCGATCTCCTCCTCGCCATGCTTGCGGGCGTTATAGGTCGGGATATTCTCCATCGGTCCCGGACGGTAGAGCGCCACAAGCGCGATGATATCCTCAATGCAGTCCGGCCGCATGCCGATCAGCGCCTTGCGCATGCCGGCACTTTCCACCTGGAACACGCCGACCGTCTCGCCGCGCGACAGCATCTCGTAGGTCTTCTGATCGTCGAGCGGGATCTTTTCCAGCTCGACTTCGATGCCGCGTTTCCTGCAGAAATCCACCGCCGTTTTCAGCACTGTCAGGGTCTTCAGGCCGAGGAAGTCGAACTTTACGAGACCCGCCTGCTCCACCCACTTCATGTTGAATTGGGTCACCGGCATATCCGAGCGCGGGTCTCGATACATAGGCACGAGCTTGGACAACGGCCGGTCGCCGATAACGATGCCGGCAGCATGCGTCGAAGCGTGACGGTAAAGACCCTCGATCTTCTGCGCGATGTCCAGCAGTCGCGCGACGACAGGTTCCTTCTCGGCCTCCTCCCGAAGCTTCGGCTCCTCCTCGATCGCCTTGGAAAGCGGCGTCGGGTTGGCTGGGTTGTTCGGCACCAGCTTGCAGATCTTGTCGACCTGCCCATAGGGCATTTCCAGCACGCGACCGACGTCGCGAAGCGCGGCACGCGCCTGCAGCGAACCGAAGGTGATGATCTGCGCCACCTGCTCGCGACCGTATTTCTGCTGTACGTAGCGGATCACCTCTTCTCGGCGGTCCTGGCAGAAATCGATGTCGAAGTCCGGCATCGAGACGCGGTCGGGATTGAGGAAGCGTTCGAACAGAAGCGAGAAGCGCAGCGGATCGACGTCGGTAATGGTCAGCGCATAGGCGACAAGCGAGCCCGCACCTGAACCGCGGCCAGGCCCGACCGGGATGCCCTGCTGTTTCGCCCATTTGATGAAGTCGGCAACGATCAGGAAGTAGCCTGGAAACTTCATCTTCTCGATGACGCTGAGTTCGAAATCCAGTCGCTCCCGATAATCCTGTTCGGTAAAACCGCGAGTCATGCCCAGCGTGGCTATACGCTCTTCCAGACCTTCGATCGATTGACGACGAAGTTCGTCCGCCTCGGCACGTTCGGCTTCTGCCGGATCGTCGGTGGCGCCAGTAAAGCGCGGCAGGATTGGGTTGCGTGTCTTCAGAACGAACGAACAACGCCTGGCGATTTCGACGGTGTTTTCCAGCGCCTCCGGCAGGTCGGCAAACAGCGCGGACATTTCGGCACGGCTTTTCAAATAGTGGTCCGGTGTCAGGCGGAAACGGCTGTCGTCGGAAACGATGGCATTGTGAGCAACCGCCATCAGCGCGTCATGGGCGTCGTAGTCGGCTTTGGACGGAAAGAAGGCTTCGTTCGTGGCGACCAGCGGCAGGTCATGGTCGTAGGCAAGCGTCACGACCTTGTGCTCGTGGCGCCGGTCGTAGGCGCCGTGGCGCTGCAGTTCGACATATAGCCGGTCACCGAATATCTCCTTGAGCTTGAGCAGTCTTGCTTCGGCAAGCGTTGCGTTGCCTTCTTTCAGGACTACGTCCACCGGGCCGGTGCCGGCGCCGGTCAGGGCGATCAGGCCCTCGGTGCCGCCTTCCTCCAACCAGGAGCGGCAGATATGGGTGGAGTGATGCCCCTCACCGCTGAGATAGGCGCGGCTGATGAGGTCAACGAGACGTTCGTAACCGACGGCATTTGCCGCCAGCACGACGATCGTCGGTAGCTTGGCGAGTTGCTGGTGGCTGTTTCGCCGTTCATCCGAATGATCTTCCATATCGATCGACAGTTGGCAGCCGATGATCGGCTGTAACCCGTCGCCGACTGCCTTCTGGGCAAATTCCAGTGCAACGAAGAGATTGTTCGTGTCGGTGATGGCGATCGCGGGCTGATTGTCCGCTATCGCCTTGGAGAGTATCTTCTTAAGAGGCAGCGCTCCTTCCAGGAGCGAATAGGCAGAATGAACCCGAAGGTGCACAAATTGCGGGGAATCCCCTTGCCCTTCGGCACCCGATCCCATCTGCGTCAAATCTGCCATGTCCGCGCCATACCCATTTCCTGAATCGGGTCATTTTCCAGTGCGGCGTCCAGAGAGTCCAGATCGGATTTCCTTGCTCAACGTCTTTCGGAGACAGGCCGGGATGTCACATTGCCATGACGATCATGGAAAGGCTGGCCACGAAGGTGGCGATGGAAGCAAATGCGGCAATGTCACGAAGAAGGTCAGTCATCGTCGTCTCCCTTGTTCCTTTATGTTTTCAATTTGTTCTCATTTTGTTTGAGAGTCAACAGAGGAACAAAACGGGAATTGCGGATTTTGAATTATAGTTAAGAGGCGGGCATATGCGCCCTTTTCGCACGCTTGCGCGGCCAATCAGGCGTTTGCGGACGGCTTTGCAGAAATGAAGCGGCGCGCGATCATCCAGCAACCGACAGCCCAGGTGGCACCGCCGCACCAGCCGCCCAGCACATCCGTGGGGTAGTGGACGCCCAGATAAATCCGGCTGAAGCCGATTAGAAGCGTAAGAAATATAGCGGCGGCGATCAGGAAGATGCGGGTGGACCGATACTGCTGCGCTCGCGACAGGAGTGCTCCGAGCGTCAGATAGGTAACGGCGGAAAGCATGGCGTGACCGCTCGGAAAACTGAGGTCATGAACTTCGATCAGATGAGGCACGATATCCGGCCTCGGTCTCGCGACGCCAAGCTTCAAGGCGTTGCTGACCAGCCATCCGCCGAGGATCGACAGGAACATGAAGATCGCGATCGCCCTTTGCCTGGCGAGCAGAAGGTAAGTGGTCCCCATGATAGTCATCAGCGACAGCACCGTGGTGCCGCCGAGCGCGGTGATGTCATCGAAGGCATGGCTGAGCCAATAGGGACCCACCGGTATCGACAGGTCGGCTGTCGTCCTCAGGGCAAGCAGAATACGCTCGTCAAACGCACGCGTATCGCCTTCAACGACCTCGCTTGTCAGGTTGAAGAAGATAAACAGACCGCCCGCCAGAAATGCGAACATCATCAAACCGATCGGCTCGAAGGTCATGAACCTTTCGACGATCCTCTGTCTCATCCGAGAATGGAAGACCATGTTCTCCTTCCTGTTGTACTTTGTGCTGGTCTCAGACCGGGAGCGCATGACGCGCGTCGGAAAGCGTTGGCGGTGCGATGTTCCTGAAGCGGGCCTCGATCAGGCCATAGGCGCCGAAGGCGAAAAGACCAAGAGCCCCCAAGGCATACAAAATGGAACCGAATGGCAGCTGGCGTATCCAGGCGAGCGCGTCTGCCAGGCTTCCCGCTTGCGACGGGTCAACCGCGAATGCTGCATAGAGGAAAAATCCGCCGAGGATCAGAAAAACTGCACCCCGCGCCACGAGCCCATACATGCAGATACCGTTCAGGAGCGACCTCCGCTCCCAATCCGCGCCGAAATATTTCAAATAACTCTTTCTCATTCCCTTGACGATCTGTGCCACTCCGGCCGCGATGATGGCAATGCCCACCATCCCCACCAGATAGGGACCGAAGGGCTGCTGTATCAACCATGCAGCCCAGCTTTTTTCGTCGCCCGACTGGCTGCCGCCAAGCCCCACCTGCATTGCCTGCCCCAGGGCATAAAACGCCAGACTGGTATAGGTGGCTGCACTGACGAAAAGAGCGGCTCTTACCGCATAACCTTTGGCATCGGAGGCGTGCCGGTCGGTGTTGAAGACCGCCTGCACCACCCGCCACAGGACGAAACCAATCAGCCCGATGCCGATCAGCGCCAGCCAGATCGCACCGAGCGGTTGCTCCAGTACGAGCTGCAGAGCAGACTTGCTGTCAGGCTCCCCGCCGCCAAAGCTCGTCAACAGCGCCATGCCACCAATGAGAACATAAACGATACCGCGAGCAGCATAACCAAAGCGTGCCAGCCGTTCGAACTTCGCTTCCTTCAGCATCCGGCTCCTCCATGAGGCAGATGCAACGCATGTCTGCGATCCCTGTTCCACCCGGCCGTTAGGAAGTGGTGAGGTCAACGGTCCGGCGAGGGTCGGCAAAAGACCTCCGTATTGACCGGAGGTTCGTCACATTTCCACGACTTTGCCGCCTTGGATCGTCACGCGGCGGTCCATACGTTGAGCAAGATCATGATTGTGAGTGGCGATCAGGGCAGCCAGACCTGATTGGCGCACCAGTGCTTCAAGCGCCTCGAAAACGTATGATGCCGTCTTCGGATCGAGATTGCCCGTCGGCTCGTCTGCCAACAGCACGCGCGGCGCGTTCGCCACGGCTCGTGCGATTGCCACGCGTTGCTGCTCGCCGCCGGAAAGCTCCGCCGGACGGTGGTCGGCCCGGTGGCCTATGCGCATGTAGTCGAGGAGCTGGCTTGCTCGCTCCTTGGCCTCGGTCTTGGCAAGACCCGCAATGAGCTGCGGCATCATGATGTTTTCCAAAGCCGAGAATTCAGGCAGGAGATGATGGAACTGGTAGACGAAGCCGATCTGGTTGCGCCGGATGGCTGTGCGTTCGTCGTCGCTCAGATCGTTGCAGGGCTGGCCGGCGATGAAGACTTCGCCACCGTCTGGATGTTCCAGCAGACCGGCAAGATGCAGCAAGGTCGATTTACCGGTGCCGGACGGTGCAACCAGGGCAACGGTCTCTCCGCTTCTAAGCTCGAAGTCAGCCCCCTTGAGGATCGAAAGCGTGGTCTCGCCCTGGCCGTAAATACGTTCGACGCCAGAGAGTTGCAGGACGGGTTTACGTGCCAAGGATGCGGGTCCTATTCGTACCGAAGGGCCTGGACTGGATCGAGCTTCGAGGCCCGCCATGCAGGGAAGATCGTCGCGATGAAGGAGAGCGCCAACGCCATGATCACGACCGACAGGGTTTCGCTAAAGCTCATCTCGGCCGGCAGCTGGCTCAAGAAATAAAGCTCCGGATCGAAGAGCACGGTGCCTGACAACCACGAGAAGAACTGCCGGATCGACTCGACGTTGAGACAGACGACGACGCCGAGCACCACGCCTGCGATCGTACCGACGATGCCGATCGCAGCCCCGGTCATGAAGAAGATCCGCATGATTGCGCCGGCCCCCGCGCCCATGGTGCGCAGGATCGCGATATCGCTGCCCTTGTCCTTCACGAGCATGATGAGACCGGAGATGATGTTGAGCGCTGCCACCAGCACGATCAGAGTCAGGATCATGAACATCACGTTCCGCTCTACCTGTAGCGCGGAGAAGAAGGTCTGATTGCGCTGGCGCCAGTCGGTGATGAATATTTGTCGTCCGGCGGCTGCTTCCACCAGCGGGCGCAATGCATCGACATTATCCGGATTGTCGACGAAGAGCTCGATCGATTGCACGATGCCATCGGCGTTGAAATAGAGCTGCGACTCCTCAAGCGGCATATAGATGATCGTCGCATCGTATTCCGACATGCCAATCTCGAAGATGCCGGATACGGGATAGGATTTCACGCGCGGATTGACGCCCATGGGAGTAACGTCTCCCTCGGGCGAAATAAGTGTGATCTGATCGCCTGCACTCAGGCCGAGCTGCGCCGCGAGCCTTGAACCAACAAGCACGCCCTGCCCCGAGGCAAAACCCACCATGTCGCCGGATTTTACGTTTCCGGCGACCTCGGCCAGCTTTTCAAGATCTTCCGGACGGACGCCGCGAACCAGGGCTCCAGACCCCGCACCGCCGCGACCCGAAGCCAGTGTCTGCCCCTCCACCAGGGGCAGAGCCATCTTCACCCCAGGGACGGCCGCGAATTTCCGCGTCAGCTCGGCGTAATCGTTAAAAGGACCGTCGATCGGCTGGACGATCATATGGCCGTTGATGCCAAGGATCCGGGAAATGAGCTCGGTGCGGAAACCGTTCATTACCGCCATGACGATAATGAGCGTTGCAACACCGAGCATGATGCCGACGAAGGAGAAACCAGCAATGACGGATATAAACGCCTCGCGTCGCCGAGAGCGGAGGTAACGCCAGGCGACCATGCGCTCGAAGGCCGAAAAAGGGCCTGCCGAAGGGGAGCGCCCCGCCTTTTCCGCTTCACCATTCGTCGCGACGCTCGCCATGCCGTCTCCTCAACCAGCCCAGTCTCTGTCTTTGACAGTTCCAGACAGATGATCTGGAACTGCTCCGGCAAATCGCCGTATCAGGCCCCGGCGAGCTTGTTCATGGCCGCTTCGAGGGTAAGCACTTCGCGCTCGCCCGTCTTGCGGTTCTTAAGCTCCACCTCGCCGTTGCCGGCGGAGCGCGGACCGACAATCACCTGGAACGGCACGCCGATCAAATCGGCCGTGGCGAACTTGGTCCCGGCGCGCTCGTCGGTATCGTCATGAAGTACGTCCTTGCCAATCGTCGTCAGCCCGCTGTGAACGGTTTCGGAGAGACGATCGCAGGCGTCGTCGCCCGGCTTCATGTTGATCACCACGACGTCAAAGGGCGCCACCGATGCCGGCCAGATGATTCCATTCTCATCATGCGATGCTTCTATGATGGCGGGAACAAGGCGGGTCGGTCCGATACCATAGGAACCCATGTGAACAAGGTGTTCCTTGCCGTCCGGACCTTGCACCTTGGCGCCCATGGGCTCTGAATATTTGGTGCCGAAATAGAAGATATGGCCGACTTCGATACCCCGGGCTGAAAGCCGGTCGCCTTCGGGGATGGCATTGAACGCTGCCTCATCATGCATCTCGGAGGTCGCCGCATAAACCGACGTCCACTTGTCGAAGATCGCCTGCAGGCCTGCGACATCGTCAAAATCGGTTTCCGCACCGGGAATTTCGAAATTTACGAAATCCTTGTGGGAAAATACTTCCGACTCGCCGGTCTCGGCCAGGATGATGAATTCATGAGAAAGGTTGCCGCCGATCGGGCCGGTATCGGCGCGCATCGGAATGGCGCGCAACCCCAACCGCGAGAACGTGCGCAGGTAGGCGGCAAACATCTTGCGATAGGAATGTTCGGCAGCTTCCTTCGTCAGATCAAACGAATAGGCATCCTTCATCAGGAACTCGCGGGACCGCATGGTGCCAAACCGCGGACGGATCTCGTCACGGAACTTCAACTGGATGTGGTAGAGGTTGAGCGGCAGGTTCTTGTAAGATTTGACATAGGACCGAAAGATGTCCGTGACCATTTCCTCGTTGGTAGGACCATAAAGCATCGGCCGATCCTGGCGGTCCTTGATGCGCAGCATTTCCTTGCCGTAGGCGTCGTAACGACCGCTTTCCTGCCAGAGTTCGGCTGACTGCAGCGTCGGCATCAAAAGCTCGATCGCACCGGAGCGGTTCTGCTCCTCGCGAATGATGGCGTTGACCTTGTCCAGAACCCTCTTGCCGAGCGGCAGCCACGAATAGATGCCCTGGCTCTGCTGGCGGATCATGCCCGCGCGCAGCATCAGCCGGTGGGAGACGATTTCCGCTTCCTTGGGATTTTCCTTCAGAATGGGCATAAAATAGCGGGAAAGGCGCATCGAGATTTCCGAGGTTGCCGGGCCGATTTCTCGGTCGAGGAATCAGGCCATTTTGTAAGGATATCGCGCGGCTACATAGCGGTTTCAGAGAAGGATGGGAACCCGCTCCCGCAGGAATCGCGAGAAAGCCGACGATTCGAGACCGCGCTTGAAGATCGCGAAAAAGTGGGGATTTCATGGCAAGTCCGCGACATTTGTGTCAACGAAAAAATTTTATCGAAGTGTGTCAAAAATACAAAAAAATCGAGTGACAAAGCCCAACCGTTGAGCTAGGTTCAGCTCACAAAAGAGGCAAGGAGTTCAAATTCTTGCCATTTCGCGGTCAAGTCTTGGGAGGATCAGATCTTAGGCGCGCTTGTTCGCTGCCCCGGTAACGGTTAAGGATCACGCGAAACTAGAAACAAGGCTTAACCGCCTTGTTTTTTTTTGCCTTTAAATCCCAAAGCGCCTCTGCGGCGTGATTGACGCGCCCGCTATGCATAGGAAACGTAACAGGAATATGACATGCTTCGTGCGGTAGTTTCTATTCGAAGCTTGGCACGATGTTCGGAATATTGGTGATCCCGAAACCGAACCAGGTCGAAGCCAGATAATAGGTAGCGTAAAGCAAAGCGGAGATCAGAGTTGTGAGTATCACGACCCGGCCGCCGCGGAATTTGGTAGGAGCACTCTCGACCGTTCCGACAGTCACTTCGCCGTCTTCCTGCTGACTGCGGTAGCCAAGCGGCAGGACCATGAAGAGGACAGTCCACCAAAGAATAAAATAGATGGCCGCGACCGTCAGCAGGGACATGATCTCTTTCCCGAATTTAAGAAACAGGCGGCGTTATAGGACGAAAGCGTGTGAAGCTCAAACGACGGCGGCGGACGGGATGTCGCAGCTTGCGAAAGTGAATCCGGGTCGGCGCTTAACTCGCGGAAGGAACTGTGATTTCCGGATTCTTGGTACTAGTTCAGACCTCTTCGAGTTCGATGAGGGTGCCGTTAAAATCCTTGGGATGAAGGAAGATGACCGGCTTTCCGTGTGCACCAGTTCTCGGATTGCCGTCACCAAGCACACGCGCGCCCCCTGCCTTCAGCCGGTCGCGCGCAGCCAGGATATCGTCCACTTCGTAACAGATGTGGTGCATGCCACCCGCCGGGCTCTTCTCCAAAAAAGCGGCAATGGGTGAGTCCGCGCCAAGGGGCTCGAGAAGCTCGACCTTGGTATTTTCGAGCTCCACGAAGACCACCGTGACGCCGTGTTCCGGAAGAGCCTGGGCCTGGGATACGCGCGCCCCCAAAGTGTCGCGATAGGTCGCGGTGGCGGCAGATAGGTCCGGCACCGCGATGGCTATGTGATTGACGCGTCCCAGCATGATCTCTTCCTTCCGGCCTGACCTTTAAAGCCGCGTGACGAATACCGTGACGACCGGCTTCTTGCCCCATGTTTCGTTGGCGGCGGCGCGCACTGCCCGGCGGACCGCCTCGCGCAGCATGTCGAGATCCTTGCGGCGGGCGCGAGGAATGCTTTCTACGGCTCCAAGCACGGCATCGTAGAGTGCATCCTCCATGTCCTCGCCTTCGTCATCAAATTCCGGCAGGCCGAACGATACCAGATCGGGATCCGTCAGGAACTCATAGCGGTTGTCGAGAAGCACATTCACTGCCACATGACCGACATAGGAGAGCTTGCGCCGATCGCCGATGCCCATTTCATCGAAATCGCCGATGAGCTTGCCGTCCTTGAATATCCGGCCGTGCGGCGCCTCGTCGACGACTTCAACCGGTCCCGGCGCAAGCCGAAGTATATCGCCGTTGCGCACCCGCGGCACGGTCTTGATACCGGCCGATGCAGCAAGTTCGGCCTGCGCCGTCAGGTGCGCAGCCTCGCCATGCACGGGCACCAGAATCTGCGGCCGCGTCCACTCGTACATCTTGAGGAGTTCATTGCGCCTCGGATGGCCCGAAACATGCACCAGCGCATCTGAATCCGTGACGATCTTGATGCCCTGCTCGATGAGGCCATTCTTGATTTCGATAATGGCCTTTTCGTTGCCCGGAATGGTACGCGATGAGAAGACCACCGTATCTCCGGCCGACAGCGCAACGTTGCGCATCTCGTCGCGCGAGATCTTGGCAAGCGCTGCGCGCGGCTCGCCCTGGCTGCCCGTGAGGATAACGACGATCTTGTCGCGCGGAATATAGCCATATTCGTCTTCGGCTATGAACGGCTTCAAGCCTTCCATAATGCCGATGTCGCGGGCGACATCGACGACGCGCTTCAAGGAGCTGCCGAGCAGCAGCACCTCCCGGCCTGCTGCCTCCGCGGCCTGCGCGATCGAGCGGATGCGGCCGACATTCGATGAAAAGGTTGTAATCGCAACGCGGCCTTCGGCTTCTTCGATCACCTTGCGCAGTCCCTCGGAGACCTCCTCTTCGGAAGGCGACACGCCTTCGCGCATCGCATTGGTGGAGTCGCACATGAGGGCCAGCACGCCCTCGTCTCCCAGCTGACGGAACCGATGTTCGTCGGTCAGCGGCCCGAGTGTGGGCGCCGCATCGATCTTCCAGTCGCCGGTATGGACGACATTGCCGAGCGGCGTGCGGATGACGAGCGACATCGGCTCGGGGATCGAATGATTGACCCCCACCGCCTCGATTTCAAAGGGGCCGATATTGATCCGGTCACCCGCCTTGAAGATCGTGACGGGAATATCGGCGCGGGAGCCTTCGTAGTTTCGCTTCGCTTCCAGCATGCCCGCCGTAAACGGCGAGGCATAGACCGGTACGTTGAGACCCGGCCACAGGTCGTTCATCGCACCGTAATGATCCTCGTGGGCATGTGTGATGATCATGGCCTTGAGGTTGTTGCGCTGACTTGCGAGATAGCGGATGTCCGGGAGAACCAGATCGACACCCGGCAGGTCAGGCCCCGGAAAGGTAACCCCGCAATCGACCATGATCCACTGGCGCTTCTCCGGCGAACCATAGCCGTAGAGGGCGAGGTTCATGCCGATCTCGCCCACGCCGCCGAGCGGCAGAAACACCAGTTCTTCCTGTTTTGCCATTTCTCTCTTATTCCGTTCTGTCGAAAAATACATCACCGGCGGCAATCGGCAAAATCTCGCCGTGCCCGGTGTCCAGCATCAGAAACCCCTTGTCATCGATACCTGCGAATGTTCCGACAAGCGAGCGGTCGGACAGGTTTACGGTGATTTTTTCGCCGATGCCACAGGCGACGGCACGCCAGCGCCTGCTGATCTCTGTCATGCCACGCCCCTCGTCCCAAACTTTCAGAACATCGGCCATCTCCCTGAAGAGATGAGCAAAAACCTCTTCCGGAGACGCGCCAAAGCCATGATCGGCGAGCCGGGTGACACCATAGGGCACATCCTGCGGCATGTGGCGGATATTGATGCCGATACCGATGACGAGTGCACGGCGGCCGTCCGGCAGCCCCTCGCCTTCCAGTAGAATGCCGCAGGTCTTCCTGCGTCCGATCAAGATATCATTCGGCCATTTAACTTCGACCGGATCGCCACCCGGCGGCAGCACGGCTCGGATCGCCGCATGCACGGCAACAGCGACGGCCAGGGGCAGCGAGGCCAAACGTTCAGGCGGAGCCGGGTCGATCAACAGCAAGGAGGCGTAGAGGTTGCCGGGCTCCGACGTCCAGGCGCGCCCTCGCCTTCCGCGTCCGGCAAGCTGGCGGCTGGCGGTGATCCACGACAAACCGAAATCGCCCGCGCGAGCGCGGGCGAGACATTCGCTATTTGTCGAACCAACTTCGCTCAGAGCTTCGTGGCGAAACTCATCAAGCGAAAAGCGGCTGCCCCGACTTGGCATCCTCAGAAGAAGGACTTGGCTGCCGCATTTGCAGCGATGCCGATCGGGCCACCAAAGAGTACGTAGGCTGTGACGAAGAGCCCGGAAAGGCCAAAGACAAGGCGCAACTCACCGGAAATGCGGGCAAATTCGCCTTGGGCTTCATCAAACCACATGAGCTTGACGATGCGCAGGTAATAATAGGCACCCACGACGGACGAAAGTACGCCGATGACCGACAATGCATAGAGCTTGGCTTCGATCGCTGCCACGAACACGAAATACTTGGCGAAGAAGCCTGCCAGCGGCGGGATACCCGCCATGGAAAACATCAGCGCCGTCAGCACGATCGCCATGAAAGGCTTGGTGGAAGAAAGCCCGGCGAGATCGTCCACGTTTTCGACATTGCCGCCTTCCTTGCGGCGCATCGCCATGATGCAGGCGAAGGTTCCAAGCGTCATGACCATGTAGATCGTCATGTAGAGGACGACGCCGGATACGCCGGTTTCGGACCCTGCAGCAAGACCTACCAGTGCGTAGCCCATATGGCCGATCGAGGAATAGGCCATCAGCCGCTTGATGTTGCGCTGGCCGATCGCGGCGAAGGAACCGAGCAGCATCGAGGCGATCGACACGAAGACGATGATCTGGCGCCAGTCGGCCAGGATCGGCAGGAAGGCTTCCGATACGATGCGCACCAGGATCGCCATCGCAGCAACCTTCGGGCCAGCCGCAAAGAATGCCGTGACGGGGGTTGGCGCGCCTTCATAAACGTCCGGCGTCCACATGTGGAACGGCACAGCCGAAATCTTGAAGCAGGCGCCGGCGAGTATGAAGACCATGCCGAAGATGAGGCCCATATGCCGGGGCTCAGAGCTCAGTATGCCGGCGATTTCGTCGAAACCGGTATTACCGGTGAAGCCGTAGACCAGCGACATGCCGTAAAGCATCATGCCGGAAGACAGGGCGCCGAGGACAAAATATTTAAGGCCGGCTTCCGTCGAGCGGATGCTGTCGCGGTTGAAGGCCGCGATGACATAGAGCGCCAGCGACATCAATTCGAGGCCGAGATAGAACGCAATGAGATCGTTTGCCGAGATCAGCAGCATCATCCCGAGCGTCGAAAGCACCAGCAGAACCGGAAATTCGAAGTGGTCGAGCTGATCCGACTGGGCACGGCCAACCGACATCACCATGGCGGTGATCGAACCGATCAGAGCGATGACTTTCATGAACCGGGCAAAGGGATCAAGCATGAATGCGCCGCCATAGGCTTCGCCCTCGCCCGGCATGAAGATCAGCCACAGTCCGGCGACCAAAAGCAGCGCCACCGCAAGACCCGTGACCGTCGACGTCGACTTGTCGCCGGAGAAAACTCCGATCATCAGGAGAGCGAGCGAACCCACGGCCAGAATGATCTCCGGCATCGAGAGCTGCAGGCTTAGAGAGAGTATTTCAGCGGTCATGTCCTGTCGTGTCCCGTCTCAGTGCACATTGAGTGCAAGGTCTTTCGCCGCCTGCAGGGCTGCGGAATAATTGTTCACCAGCTGGTCTACCGAGGCCGCCGTCGCATCGAAGATCGGGGCCGGATAGAAGCCATAGAAGATGGTAAGTGCGACCAGCGGATAGAGAATGAGCTTCTCACGCGCCGAAAGGTCGAGCAGACCTTTAAGGCTTTCCTTTTCCAGCGCGCCGAAGATCACCCGGCGGTAGAGCCATAGCGCATAGGAGGCCGAAAGGATGACGCCCGTGGCAGCGAAAAGCGCGACCCAGGTATTGACCCGAAAGACGCCGATGATCGTCAGGAATTCGCCGACGAAACCGGAGGTGCCCGGCAAGCCGACATTCGCCATCGTGAAGATCATGAAGGCGACGGCATATTTCGGCATATTGTTGACAAGCCCGCCATAGGCCGCGATTTCGCGGGTGTGGAGGCGATCGTAAACGACGCCGACGCAGAGGAAGAGCGCGCCGGAGACGATGCCGTGCGACAGCATCTGGAAGAGCGCTCCCTGGAGGCCCTGCACATTGGCCGCAAAGATGCCCATGGTGACGTAACCCATATGGGCAACGGAAGAATAGGCGATCAGCTTCTTGATGTCGTCCTGCATCATCGCGACCAGCGAGGTATAGATGATCGCCAGCACCGACAGCGTGAACACGAAAGGCGCGAAGTAGTCGGATGCCAGGGGGAACATGGCAAGCGAGAAGCGGACGAAACCGTAGCCGCCGAGCTTCAGCATGACGCCGGCCAGGATGACCGATCCGGCCGTCGGAGCCTGGACGTGGGCGTCCGGAAGCCAGGTATGGACAGGCCACATCGGCATCTTGACCGAAAAGGCCGCAAAGCAGGCGAGCCACAGCCAGGTCTGCATGCCGGCCGGGAAGCCGTATTTCAGGAGTTCGGTGATATCGGTCGTGCCGGTCTGCCAGTACATGGCCATGACGGCAAGCATCATCAGCACGGAACCGGTCAGGGTGTAGAGGAAGAACTTATACGACGCGTAGACCCGGTCCTTGCCGCCCCAAACGCCGATGATGACGAACATCGGAATGAGGGTCGCTTCGAAAAAGACGTAGAAGAGTACGATATCCAGCGAAACGAAGACGCCGACCATGACCACTTCCAGGAGGAGGAAGGCGATCATGTATTCTTTGAGGCGCTTGCCCACGGAATCCCAACTGGCAAGTACGCAGAAGGGCATCAGGAAGGTGGTGAGGATGACGAACAGCATGGAAATGCCGTCGACGCCCAAATGATAAGAGATGCCGGTGCCGAGCCAGGCATGCTTCTCGACCATCTGGAAGCCCGGATTGGAATTATCGAAACCGATCCAGATGAACAAGGATACCACGAAGGTGAAGGCCGTCGTGAACAGGGAGACGTTCAGGATATTGCGGCGACCGTAGGGACCCTCCTCCCGCGTGAGCAGCAGCAGCAGGACGCCGACCAGCGGCAGGAAGGTGACCGTCGAGAGAATTGGCCAGTCGGTCATTACATTGAGCTCCCGAGCATCATCCAGGTGACGAGGGCGGCGATGCCGATCAGCATCGCGAACGCATAGTGATAAAGGTAACCGGACTGCAGCTTGACGACCCGGTTGGTGACGTCGACCACGCGGGCGGCAACGCCGTTCGGGCCGTAGGTATCGATGACGCCGATGTCACCCTTCTTCCACAGGAACCGGCCGAGCGCCTTCGCGGAGCGGACGAAGAGGAAGTCGTAGAGTTCGTCGAAGTACCATTTGTTGAGCAGGAACTCGTAGAGGACCTTTTGCGACTGCGCCAGACGATGCGGCGTCGAAGGCGACTTGATATACATGTACCAGGCCGTCACGAAGCCGATCGCCATGGCGATGAAGGGGCTCCACTTCACAAGCGCCGGCACATGGTGGAATTCTTCAAGAATTTCATTTTCCGGCAGCGTGAACAGGGCGCCCTTCCAGAACTCCGCATATTCGTGACCGAAGAAATAACCTTCGAAGAGAACACCGGCCAAAACGGCGCCGACCGCCAGCACGTAGAGTGGCGCCAGCATGACCATCGGCGATTCATGCACATGGTGCATCACGTCGGCGGAGGCGCGTGGCTTGCCGAAGAAGGTCAGGAAGGCCAGGCGCCAGGAATAGAAGCTGGTGAAAAGCGCGGCGATCACCAGAAGCGTGAAAGCAATGCCGGATACCACCGAATGGGAGGCATAGGCACTCTCAATGATCACGTCCTTGGAGAAGAACCCGGCGAAGCCGAACATGGTGCCTGGAATGCCGACGCCAGTCAGCGCAAGCGTGCCGATCGTCATCATCCAGAAGGTGATCGGGATATGCTTCCGCAAGCCGCCCATGTAGCGCATGTCCTGCTCACCATCCACAGCGTGGATGACCGAGCCGGCGCCGAGGAACAGCAGCGCCTTAAAGAAGGCGTGCGTGAAGAGGTGGAAGATCGCCGCGCCATAGGCACCGACCCCGAGCGCCACAAACATGTAACCGAGCTGCGAGCAGGTCGAATAGGCAATGACGCGTTTGATGTCGTTCTGCACCAGGCCGACCGTCGCTGCGAAGAAGGCGGTGATTGCACCGATGAACGTCACGACAACGAGTGCATCGTGCGACAATTCGAAGATCGGGGACATGCGGGCGACAAGGAAGACGCCGGCCGTGACCATGGTTGCTGCATGGATGAGAGCCGAAACCGGAGTCGGGCCTTCCATCGCGTCCGGCAGCCAGGTGTGCAGGAGAAACTGGGCCGACTTGCCCATGGCGCCCATGAAGAGCAACAGGCAGACGACGGTTATCGCATTGGCCTTGTCGAGCGTCATGCCGAAGATGTTGACGATCGCCTGTCCAGCCTCCGGGGAGCCTTCGGCTGGCAGATAGCTGGCGGCAGCGGCAAAGATCGTTTCGAAGCTGATCGAGCCGAACAGGACGAACACACCGGCAATGCCAAGGACGAAACCGAAATCGCCGACGCGGTTGACGATGAAGGCCTTCATGGCTGCGGCTGAAGCCGACGGCTTCTTGTACCAGAAACCGATCAGCAGATAGGAGGCGAGACCGACGCCTTCCCAGCCGAAGAACATCTGGGCGAGGTTGTCGGAGGTCACCAGCATCAACATGGCAAAGGTGAAGAGCGACAGATAGGCGAAGAACCGCGGCCGATGCGGATCGTGATGCATGTAGCCGATCGAATAGATGTGCACCAACGTCGAGACGGTATTGACGACAACGAACATGACCGCCGTCAGGGTATCGACGCGGAAGGCCCATTCGACATCGATGCCGCCGGACTGGATCCAGCGCATGACCTCGACCTTGATGACCTCATGGCCTTCACCATGGGCAAGGGCCACGTTGAAGAAAACGATCCAGGAGAGGATGGCCGCGATCACCATGAAGCCGCTGGTGACGTATTCGGACGCCTTGGCGCCGATCGAGCGACCGAACAGGCCGGCGATCAGGAAGCCGATCAGGGGAAGGAAGACGATTGCCTTGTAGATCATGACCTGATCAGCCCTTCATCATATTGACGTCTTCGACGGCGATCGAACCACGGTTGCGGTAGAAGACGACGAGAATTGCAAGACCGATGGCCGCTTCCGCAGCAGCAACGGTCAGAATGAACAACGCGAAGACCTGGCCGACGATATCGTTCAGGAAGGAGGAGAAGGCCACCATGTTCAGGTTGACCGAAAGCAGGATCAGTTCGACCGACATCAGGATGATGATGACGTTCTTGCGGTTCAGGAAGATGCCGAAAACGCCGAGAATGAAGAGGATGGCGCTGACCGTGAGATAATGGGAAAGTCCGATTTCCATTTCTTTTTTCCTTTTTCCGCCTCAGACGCCCTGACCCGGCTTGACCTTGACCACCTCGACGGCGGTCGCGGGCGTACGGGCCACCTGCTTGGAAATATCCTGGCGTTTGATGTTGGTGCGGTGACGCAGCGTCAGCACGATCGCGCCAATCATCGCCACAAGAAGGACAAGGCCGGCGATCTGGAAGAAATACACATAATTCGTATAAAGCACGTCGCCGAGGGCGGCGGTGTTGGTGCGCACCGTCGGGTTCGGGATCGGCATGGTGATCGACCGCGCCGCATCGGGAGTCAGGACACTGCCGCCAATGACGACGATCAGTTCCGCCGCGACGATCAATCCGATGAGTATCCCGACCGGCGCGTATTGCAGCACGCCCGAGCGCAGTTCCGCGAAGTCGATATCGAGCATCATGACGACGAAGAGGAAGAGAACCGCAACCGCGCCGATATAAACGACCAGCAAGATCATCGCCAGGAATTCGGCGCCCGTCAGCAAAAAGAGCCCGGCCGAATTGAAGAAGACGAGGATGAGGAAGAGCACCGAGTGGACCGGGTTCTTGGCCGAAATGACCATAAACGCCGACGCCACCGCGATGAACGCGAAGAGATAGAAGAAGATAGCCTGCAGACCCATCGTGGTGCCTTTTCGTCCCTCAGCGGGATCGGAGCGAGTGCCCCTTCCCGTCGAAACCCGGCCGCGTTCTACGCACCGGGCATTTCATCCAGATATCATCGGCGCACTGCCCGCAGACGCGGCGGCACCGACAGATGCGTCCCGCCCTTAGCGATAGGGCGCATCCAGAGCGAGATTGCGGGCGATTTCCCGCTCCCAGCGGTCGCCGTTCTCGAGAAGCCGCGCTTTGTCGAAATAAAGCTCTTCGCGCGTCTCGGTCGAGAACTCGAAGTTCGGTCCCTCGACAATCGCGTCGACCGGGCAGGCCTCCTGGCAGAAACCGCAATAGATGCACTTCACCATGTCGATGTCGTAACGCACGGTGCGGCGGGTGCCGTCGTTGCGGCGCGGGCCTGCTTCGATGGTGATGGCCTGGGCAGGACAGATCGCCTCGCAGAGTTTGCAAGCGATGCAGCGCTCCTCCCCGTTCGGATAGCGGCGAAGGGCGTGCTCGCCGCGGAAGCGCGGCGAATAATACATCTTTTCGAACGGGTAGTTGATCGTTGCCTTCTGCTTGAAGAAGTAGCGCATCGACAGGAAGAACGCGCCTACAAACTCCTTTAGGAACAACGAATTAATGGCTTGGCCGAGACTTGCCATCCTTATTCTCCAATGATGCCAGAAGCCAAGATGGTCATAGTCATGCCCACCCTGCCAGCTTCAGCACGAATGCGGTGATGATGACCATGGCAAGCGACAGCGGGAGGAACACCTTCCAGCCGAGCCGCATGAGTTGGTCGTAGCGGTAGCGAGGCACGAAAGCCTTCACCATTGCAAAGAGGAAGAAGACGAACGATCCCTTCAGCACGAACCAGATAATGCCGGGAACCCAGTTGAGAACGGCAATATCGAGCGGCGGCAGCCAGCCTCCCAGGAAAAGGATCGTCGTCAGCGAGCAGATAAGCAGGATGGCGGCATATTCGCCAAGCATCAGCATCATGTACGGAGCGGAGGAATATTCCACCATGTAGCCCGCAACCAGCTCCGATTCCGCTTCCGGAAGGTCGAATGGCGGACGATTGGTTTCCGCCAGTCCCGAGATGAAGAAGATCACGAACATCGGGAACAGCGACAGCCAGTGCCAGTCGAGGAACGAGTTCGGCAGGCCGACCATCGTGCCGAGACCGTCCTTCTGTGCATAAACGATGTCGGTGAGGTTCAAGGAGCCCACGCAGAGGAGAACCGTCACGATCACGAAGCCGATCGACACTTCGTAAGAAACCATCTGCGCCGCAGAACGCAAAGCACCGAGGAACGGATACTTCGAGTTCGACGCCCAGCCCGACATGATGATGCCGTAGACTTCAAGGGAAGAGATCGCGAAGACGTAGAGAATGCCGACATTGATGTTGGCGATCACCCAGTTTTCGTTGAGAGGGATGACGGCCCAGGTGGCCAGCGCCAGCGTCACGGACACGAGCGGAGCCAGAAGGAAGACGCCCTTGTTGGCACCGGCCGGAATGATCGGTTCTTTGAAGACGAATTTCAAAAGGTCGGCGAAAGACTGAAAGAGGCCAAACGGACCGACGACGTTCGGACCGCGGCGCAACTGCACGGCTGCCCAGATCTTGCGGTCGGCAAGCAGGATATAGGCGATGAAGACGAGCAGGCAGACCAGAAGCAGCAGCGACTGCGCGACCATGATCAGGCCCGGCCAGACATAGATGGAAAAGAACGAGTCCATGTTCAAAATTACTCCGCCGCAGCCTGGAAATTGTTGCGGGCCAATGCCGAGCACTCGGCCATCACTGCCGAAGCCCGTGCAATTGGGTTCGTCAAATAGAAGTCTTTGACCGGCGACGCAAACCCGGACTTCGACATCTCACCGGCTTTTTGGCCGAGTATGGCAATTTCGTTCACCGAACCAGCCGCGATCTCGTCCAAAGCGGCAAAATGCGGATATGCTTCGTAGAGCTTTGCGCGCAGTGCGCTCAGCGAATCGAACGGCAGCTTGTTTCCAAGCACGTCCGAGAGCGCACGCAGAATTGCCCAATCTTCGCGTGCTTCGCCCGGGGCAAACCCGGCTCGCGTGCTCATCTGGACACGTCCTTCGGTGTTGACCCAGGTCCCGGACTTTTCCGTATAGGCCGCACCCGGCAGAATAACGTCCGCATTATGCGCACCCGCATCACCGTGGCTGCCGATATAGACGGTAAACCTGGCACCCTTCTTCGAAAAATCGAGCTCGTCGGCACCGAGCAGGAAGAGGACATCCATGCCGGTGAGCATTTTCGCGGCATTCACGCCCTTGGATCCCGGAACGAAGCCGAGATCAAGGCCACCGACGCGGGCGGCAGCCGTGTGCAGCACGGCAAAGCCGTTCCAGTCTTCCGTCAATGCGCCGACCGAGCCGGCAAGCTGGGCGGCCGCGGCAAGAACCGCAGGGCCGTCCGGACGCGCGAGAGCCCCCTGCCCTATAATGATCATCGGGTTCTTGGCATTGCGAAGCTTATCAGCAAAGCTGTTCGCCCCGGAGGCAAGCTCGGAGAGCGTTTCCGGGCCGGCGCCGAGATAATCGTAGGCATAACGCAGTTCGCTGACTTCGCCGATCACGCCGATCGGGAAGTTGCCGCGGCGGAAACGCTTGCGGATGCGGGCGTTGAGAACAGCAGCCTCGAGGCGCGGATTAGCGCCGATCAGAAGCAGCGCTCCGGCCTGTTCAATGCCTTCGATCGTGGGGTTGAAGAGGTAGCTTGCGCGGCCGATCGACGGATCAAGCGCCGTCCCGTCCTGCCGACAGTCGAGGTTTTCCGATCCGAGCGAGCGGATCAGTTCCTTCAAGGCATACATTTCTTCGACAGATGCCAGGTCACCGGCAATCGCCCCAATCTTCTGCGCCGACGTTGCCGAGACCGCAGCCTTGATGGCGCCGAAAGCCTCACCCCAGGATGCAGCCTGAAGGCGGCCGTCCTTGCGAACGTACGGACGGTCGAGGCGTTGCGTCTTCAAGCCGTCCCATATGAAGCGGGTCTTGTCGGAGATCCACTCTTCGTTCACCTGCTCGTTGACGCGCGGCATGATGCGCATCACTTCCCGACCGCGAGTATCGACGCGGATAGCGGATCCGACCGCATCCATGACGTCGATCGATTCGGTCTTGCCGAGCTCCCACGGACGCGCAGTGAAGGCGAAGGGGCGCGAGGTCAGCGCGCCAACCGGGCAAAGGTCGATGACGTTGCCCTGCAACTCGGACGTCATGGCATGCTCGAGATAAGTGGTGATCTCGGCATCCTCGCCGCGGCCGATCAAGCCGAGCTCCGAAATGCCGCCGACTTCAGTCGTGAAGCGAACGCAGCGCGTGCAGTGAATACAGCGGTTCATCACCGTCTTGACGAGCGGCCCAATATATTTGTCTTCGACGGCGCGCTTATTCTCCGTGTAGCGAGACGAGTCGATGCCAAAGGCCATCGCCTGGTCCTGCAAATCGCATTCGCCGCCCTGGTCGCAGATCGGGCAATCCAGCGGGTGGTTGATCAGCAGGAATTCCATCACGCCTTCGCGGGCCTTCTTGACCATTGGCGTATTGGTGAAGATTTCCGGCAGTTCACCATTCGGTCCGCCGCGAACGTCGCGCACGCCCATGGCGCAGGATGCCGCCGGTTTCGGCGGTCCGCCCTTCACCTCGATCAGGCACATGCGGCAATTGCCGGCGACCGACAGGCGTTCGTGGAAACAAAAACGCGGCACCTCAGCGCCGGCTTCCTCGCACGCCTGAAGCAGCGTGAAATGATCCGGAACCTCGATCTCCTTGCCGTCTACCCTCAGCTTTGCCATCGTATCACTTACGTCCCTAGTTCCATCCCTTGAGCCGAAGGCCCGGGACATAATCCTTTTATTTCAACAGAGCTTTCGCCTGGCCTACCCAGTCGTCCCGCTTGATGCGTCCTTCGAAACCCAGTTCCTTGTCAAAACGGGTGATGTCCGCATCCTTCCAGGCGGCAATCTGAGACACGCTCGTCACGCCAAGCCCCTTCAAGACAGCTTCCAGCTTTGGGCCGATCCCGGAAATTCGCTTCAAATCATCGGCGCCCGACACAGCGGCAGACTTCCCTGTAACCGCCTTCTTGGCTTTGACAACAGGGGCCTCTGGTTGCACAGGCTTTGCAGCAGTTTTCTTTTGGGCGGCAGGTTTGCGAGCCGGCTTCGCCTTGGGCTTTTCAGGCGCCACGCCAGAGGTCTTGGCAACGGACGGTGCGTCGACTGCAAGACCGGCGGCCGAAGCGGGCGCCTCAGGCGCTTCCACCGTCCTCGATGCCTCGGCTTGCTTCTCGGTACTCTTCTGACCGGCGGTTTCCAGCGCCCCCTGCAAGGCTCCGAAGAAGGCGCTTGCCATCTGGTTCGCGAAACCAAAGCCTATCGCCGTCGCCGCGGCCATGGCTGCAGCCGAGTGCGCAAACAGCGGGTTGAGCGACAATGCCTCGGAAAAATCAGGCGCGCGCGCGCGATCGACCGTAGGATCGTCCGCCGTTCCTATCTTCCGCTCGTCACTCTTCTTGGCCAAGTGCTTACTCCGCGGCTTCCATGACAGCGCCATGCGCCATGGCGTTATAGGTATACTGGTCGATACGTGCCTCGATCTCCGGTCGGAAATTGCGGATGAGGCCCTGGACAGGCCAGGCAGCCGCATCACCGAGCGCGCAGATGGTGTGCCCTTCGATCTGTTTCGATACCTGCAAGAGCATGTCGATCTCGCGCTTCTGGGCATTGCCCTTCACCATGCGCTCCATGACGCGCCACATCCAGCCCGTACCTTCGCGGCATGGCGTGCACTGTCCGCAGCTTTCATGCTTGAAGAACGCCGAGAGGCGGGCAATCGCCTTGATGACGTCGGTCGACTTATCCATGACGATGATCGCAGCGGTACCGAAGGACGACTTCTTGTCACGCATCCCGTCGAAGTCCATGATCGCGTCGCCCATGTCTTCGCCCTTGATGACCGGGCAGGATGCACCGCCCGGAATGACGGCAAGCAGGTTGTCCCAGCCACCGCGGATGCCGCCGGCATGCTTATCGATCAACTCACGGAACGGAATGCTCATGGCCTCTTCGACCGTGCAGGGCTTGTTCACATGGCCGGAGATCATGAAGAGCTTGGTGCCGACATTGTTCGGCCGACCGATCGAGGAAAACCAGCCGGCGCCGCGACGCAGGATTGTCGGGGCAACGGCGATCGACTCGACATTGTTGACGGTCGTCGGGCAACCATAGAGGCCCATATTCGCCGGGAACGGCGGTTTAAGGCGCGGCTGCCCCTTCTTGCCTTCGAGGCTTTCGAGCAAGGCGGTCTCCTCGCCGCAGATATAGGCGCCGGCACCGTGGTGCACGTAAATGTCAAAATCCCAGCCGTTCTTGTTGTTTTTTCCCAACAATCCGGCATCGTAGCATTCGTCGATCGCCGCCTGAAGCGCCTCACGTTCGCGCATATATTCGCCGCGGACGTAGATGTAGGCGGTATGTGCGGCCATCGCAAAACCGGCAATCAGGCAACCTTCGATCAGCGTGTGCGGATCGTGGCGCATGATTTCGCGGTCCTTGCAGGTACCGGGCTCGGATTCGTCGGCATTGACCACCAGGTAATGCGGACGACCGTCCGATTCCTTCGGCATGAATGACCATTTGAGACCAGTCGGGAACCCGGCACCACCGCGTCCACGAAGACCGGAGGCCTTCATCTCGTTGATGATCCAGTCCCTGCCCTTCTCGATGATGGTCTTGGTGCCATCCCAGTGGCCGCGGCTCATCGCGCCTTTCAGGGACTTGTCCTTGAGGCCGTAGATATTGGTAAAGATGCGATCCTGATCTTTCAACATGATCTATTCCACAAGTCCGCCGAGATTGAACCGGTCATTGTTTAGCATCATGCAGCCGTTTTCGAAGGCCGCACAAGATTTCTCGATGATCACGACGACTCACCTTCCGTGGTCGTCTTACGCCTGGTGCGCTTCGGCTTCAAATCGCCAGATACCGCACCCGGTTCCGGCGGAGCACCCTCTGCGACGCTGCCCGCCGCCTTGGGATCAGGCTTGCTTTTCGCCGTTCCCGAGAGCGGCTGCTTCTCCGCAGTCTTGGCGCGCTTCCTGGCGCCTTCCTTATCCGTCGCCGGCGTCTTCAGGGTCGGATTGGTTTCCGGCGCCGTGTCTTTGGGACGTGCGGCATCGGCCGGCGGCACGGTAGTGGCAGCCGCAGTCTCCGCCAGATCGCGCTGCGGTTCCAGATTGGTGCGAACCGGCTTGACGTCTTCGAGAAGCGTCAGCGGGCCTCCTTCAGGTGCTGCGAAATGACGGTCGATCTGCGGGCCCGGCTTGATTTGGTCGCCTTTGCCGGCCTCGAAAGCGTCGATGATCTCCTCCAGCCGCTGTGGCGTCAGGTCCTCATAGGCATCCTTGAAGATGATGACCATCGGCGCGTTGACGCAGGCGCCCTGACATTCGACCTCTTCCCAGGAGAGCGTACCCTCGGCGTTCAACGCAAAGGGATCGTGATGGATCTTGTGCTGACAGACCTTCATCAGGTCTTCGGCGCCGCGCAGCATGCAGGGGGTGGTGCCGCAGACCTGGATATGGGCGCGGGTGCCGACCGGCTTCAGCTGGAACTGCGTATAAAAGGTCGCAACTTCCAGCACGCGGATATAGGGCATGTCCAATCGATTGGCGACATGCTCGATTGCTGCCCGGGTCACCCAGCCGTCCTGCTCCTGCGCGCGCATCAGAAGCGGAATCACGGCAGATTGCTGCCGGCCTTCCGGATATTTCCTGATCGTTGCCTCGGCCCAGGCCGCATTCTCCTCGTTGAAGGCAAACGCTACCGGCTGGACGCTATCTTCGGCTAATCGACGAACGGACATTCTTTTCCACGCCTTATCAGTTTATGGATCCACACCTGGTTTTCGTGAGCGTCACGAATTCGCAGGCATAGGCAGACTTCTCTTTCTGCATGAACACTATGAACTTTGTTCCATTCGGAACGCTTGCCTTGATCTCGTACCCTTCCGACAAAAGATCAGGCATTGATCTGGACCCGCCGCTGACCGTCGACCCACCGGACACCTGCGCCTGATCCTGCTGCGCGAAAGCAACAGGAGCCGCAAGGACCATTCCGGCAGCGACGATAGCGCGGATCATCAGCGGTCGACCTCACCGAACACGATATCCAGAGAGCCGAGGACCGCCGAAACGTCCGCCAGCTGATGCCCGCGACAGATGAAATCCATCGCCTGCAGATGGGCATAACCCGGCGCGCGAATCTTGCAGCGGTAAGGCTTGTTCGTACCATCAGCAACGAGGAAGACGCCGAACTCGCCCTTCGGCGCTTCGACTGCCGCATATACCTCTCCGGCCGGCACGTGGTAACCTTCGGTGTAGAGCTTGAAGTGGTGGATCAAGGCTTCCATCGAGCGCTTCATCTCGCCACGCTTCGGCGGCACGACCTTGCCGTCTGTGGAGGAGAACGGTCCGGTCTTGGCATCGCCCAGCAGGCGGTCGACGCACTGCTTCATGATCTTGCAGGACTCGCGCATCTCGATCATGCGGATGAGGTATCGGTCGTAGCAATCGCCGTTCTTGCCGATCGGGATATCGAAATCCAGCTCCGAATAACATTCGTAGGGCTGCGCGCGGCGCAGGTCCCAGGCAGCGCCCGAACCGCGAACCATGACGCCTGAGAATCCCCAGGCCCAGGCGTCTTCCAGCTTCACGACGCCGATATCGACGTTACGCTGTTTGAAGATACGATTGCCGGTGAGCAGGTCGTCGATGTCGTCCAATTTTGACGGAAATTCATCGCACCACTTGCCGATGTCTTCCACCAGTTCGGGCGGCAGATCCTGATGAACCCCGCCTGGACGGAAGTAGGCGGCATGCATGCGCGCGCCTGAGGCACGCTCGTAGAACACCATCAGCTTTTCACGCTCTTCGAAGCCCCAGAGCGGCGGCGTCAAGGCGCCCACGTCCATGGCCTGAGTGGTGACGTTCAGCAGATGCGAGAGGATGCGGCCGATTTCGGAATAGAGCACGCGGATCAGCTGCCCCCGGATCGGGATCTCAAGGCCGATCAATTTTTCGACGGCCAAGGCAAAAGCGTGCTCCTGGTTCATCGGCGCGACGTAATCGAGCCGGTCGAAATAGGGAATCGCCTGCAGATAGGTCTTGGTTTCGATCAGCTTTTCGGTGCCGCGATGCAAAAGACCGATATGCGGATCGACACGCTCTACGATCTCGCCATCCAGCTCCAGCACAAGCCGCAACACGCCGTGCGCCGCCGGATGCTGCGGTCCGAAATTGATGTTGAAGTTGCGGACGTTGTGTTCAGTCATACTGCTTGCTCCATGCCGGGCGAAGACCGAGCGGGAAGGAATGCGTTTGACCGGCGCTCACCGCGCCGGTTTTTCTTAAACCTTGGCTTTTTCATCACCTGGAAGGACGTAGTCGGTGCCTTCCCAGGGAGAAAGAAAGTCAAAGCTGCGGAATTCCTGGCGAAGCTCGACCGGCTCGTAGACCACCCGCTTGGCGCTGTCGTCATAACGAACTTCGACAAATCCGGTGGTCGGGAAATCCTTGCGGAGCGGATGACCTTCAAAACCATAATCGGTCAGGATGCGGCGCAGATCGGGATGGCCGGTAAACAGAATGCCGTACATATCCCACGCTTCGCGCTCGAACCAATCGGCTCCCGGATAAACCGAGCAGGCAGACGGGACCGGTTCATCCTCAGCGGTTGCTACCTTCACACGGATACGCAGATTCTGGCGCGGCGAAAGCAGATGGTAGATCACGTCGAAACGCTTCTCACGCGCGGGATAATCTACACCGCAGATGTCGATGAAGCTCACGAAACCGCACTGCACGTCGTCCCTGAGAAAGGTCAGCAGGGACAGAAGGTTTTGCGATGCCGTCGTCAGCGTCAGTTCGCCATAGGCAATCGTCGCGTCCTCCACGAGCGACGGACGCGCTTCGCGGATATAGGTCGAAAGCTCATTCAGGGCTTCACTCATGATCTTGTCCAATTACCCTTAGCCTTTGGCCTCAACGCTCGATCGTGCCGGTCCGCCGGATTTTCTTCTGCAGCAGAAGCACGCCGTAAAGGAGCGCCTCCGCCGTGGGGGGACAGCCCGGAACATAAATGTCGATCGGCACGACCCGATCACAGCCGCGGACCACCGAATAGGAATAGTGATAATAGCCGCCGCCATTGGCACAGGAGCCCATCGAGATCACGTAGCGTGGCTCCGGCATCTGGTCATAGACCTTGCGAAGCGCCGGCGCCATCTTGTTGGTCAACGTGCCCGCGACAATCATCACGTCCGACTGACGCGGCGACGCGCGGGGAGCAAACCCGAAGCGCTCCACATCATAACGCGGCATCGAGAGCTGCATCATTTCCACGGCGCAGCACGCAAGGCCGAAGGTCATCCACATCAGCGAGCCGGTACGGGCCCAGTTGATCAGCTCGTCGGTCGAGGTGACGAGAAAACCCTTGTCTGCGAGCTCGTTGTTGATCTCGCCAAAGAAGGCGTCGTCGCTGCCGATGGGCTTGCCGGTATTGGGATCGATGATCCCCTTCGGCTTTGGCGCCACCAGGGTATTGCCGCTATCGACTACTCCCATTCCAGCGCTCCTTTCTTCCATTCATAAATGAAGCCGATCGTCAGAACGGCAAGAAAAACCATCATGGACCAGAAGCCGAACCAGCCGATGGCACCGAAGGACACTGCCCAGGGGAACAGGAAGGCCACTTCCAAGTCAAAGATGATGAAGAGAATCGAGACGAGGTAGAACCGAATATCGAACTTCATGCGCGCATCATCAAAGGCGTTGAAGCCGCACTCGTAGGCTGACAGCTTTTCCGAGTCGGGGGCCTTGTAGGCAACAGCAAACGGCGCGATCAAAAGCGCCAATCCGATCACCATGGAGATGCCGATAAAAATCGCGATCGGGACATAGGAAGTGAGGAGTTCACTCATGATATTCGATCCCTGCTTGCCACAGCGCCGGGGCGGCGCTCATCATTCGTACGCGGCAAGCGAACGTGCATTGCAATAAGCCGTGACTAGCGCAGCCGAAGGCGCGGCGCAAGACTTTTGAACGGCAGCCCCTGCACCAAAATGAAGCAGTTCCAAAGCACAATTTGCAATGAGCGCGTGGCTTGGGCCGAAGGACCGGCATGAGTGCCCTCGGCAGAAACCTGCCGAGCTCCAAAAGGATCACGAAGTTGGACAGACGACGCTTCCTAAAGCTCGCCTCGACAGACACATCGCTCAGCCGCAAGCGACGCCGCGGAAATATGCAAATCGCGCTTCGGATGCAATAGTCGGAGGGATAAATATTTTAGAGGACGCTCATTTACATAAGATCAACAGCAACAAATGGAGATGAGTCCCGAAAAATGGCGCGAGTGACGGGGCTCGAACCCGCGACCTCCGGCGTGACAGGCCGGCACTCTAACCGACTGAGCTACACCCGCGCATATTGCCGATTTTCGGCGTCCGCTTCATCACGCTGATCGCGCGACTGGCGGATATTCGAGGAGGAGAATGGCGCGAGTGACGGGGCTCGAACCCGCGACCTCCGGCGTGACAGGCCGGCACTCTAACCGACTGAGCTACACCCGCGCATCTCTCAAGGGCAAAGAGCCCTCCCCTTGCGGCCTCGACCGCTCGGTTGAGCGGCTAACTAAGAGGTTCGTGATCGGGTGTCAAGCAGGTTTCAAGACAAAAGGATGACGCCTCGCCTGTTTGCCCTGCTCCACCTGTTGATTATAAAGGTCTGCCCAAAAATTTCAAAAAAACATCACGAAGGCTCTTGCGGTTTTCCCACGATCCGCATAGATCACGGCCACCGACGCGGCGGGACATCTTCTCCCGAAGCCGCAGACGGGCGATTAGCTCAGTTGGTAGAGCGCCTCGTTTACACCGAGGATGTCGGGAGTTCGAGTCTCTCATCGCCCACCATTGCCCCCCCGCAATCGATCGACTTTTCTACGTGGACCATCACTTGGTTGACGCTGATTTGTCTGCCACATCAAGGCCTGATCCTCAGGTCTCAGTCAAACCGAGCCCAATGAACCTGAGACTTTCGGCGGTATCGGGTGAGACTGAGGTCCCACCCGCTCGGGTCTTTAGTCCTATGGCGGGAACTGGGGCTTTCTTTTTTCGATTAGCCAAACGTAAGATAGCGGCTTCGGCCGGCTTGACGGCTACCGGAGGCACAGCAGGCCAATCGATCGATCAAGTTGACCACATCCCCAGGATGGCGTTCACGTCGATCATCGCCCCGGACCCCTTTTGGCGTCAGCGGCAACAGGAGGCTTCAATGCTCTCTCGCAGACAGCTTTTCATCCGTTCATTGTCCTCGGTCGTCGCGTTGACTACTGCGCGCACTGCCTTGGGCAGTGTGGCCCTTATTGCAAGCGAGATGCCCGCCCAAGCTCAGCAGGGCGGTGGAAACGGAAATGCCGGCAACGGGAATGGGGGCGGCAACGGGAACGGGGGCGGCAACGGGAACGGGGGCGGCAACGGGAACGGG